>Ga0155554_103_pt1 | contig 19559 bp, 20 predicted proteins | sample RifCSPhighO2_12_FD_107211 | JGI IMG/M metagenome (GOLD analysis project Ga0155554, IMG submission 107211) | Gammaproteobacteria bacterium RIFCSPHIGHO2_12_FULL_41_20 | reverse complement strand
TAACATCCCATCTTGCGGCGAAATTTAAACGTTCTTCAATCGAAAAATCTCGAAATACAGTGAGTATTCCTGCGATTTTTCTCAATCAGAACGTTTAAATTTCTTGCAATCTTGGCGTTAAAATCTCGCATCTTGAAGTGTAATGGGTATAGACATTGGTGGACGCTTATAAAATAGCATAAATAAAATAGCAAAAGTGTATAAGATGGCAATCAAAATAAGCAAACTACGATAACCGATTGCGATCGATGCATACTCCAATACTCCACCTAACATGGCGCCTATAAGATTTGCACCAAAAGCTTCTGTGGTGTCGATAACACTGCTAAATCGTTCAGAAAAAATAAGATTAGCAATAAAAACAGGTCCAAACGCTAATATTGTCGCTGTAAAAAATCGTAATGGCATTGATAATGATAGTAAATAGCTATTAGGGACTAACCAACATATAAATAATGTGATGCAGAGCGCCCCATATAAAATAGGTACTGATAAAAATGAGCTACGAGTCTTTACTTCAATCGCAAAATAGACCGTTAGCAAAACACCTATAAAGACCAAAGCATTCACAAACCAGGTTGTACCAAATAGTAAAGCAAAATTAATTACATTTTTTGTTTCTAATAACAAGAATGCGCTACCCATTAAAAAGAGATCAGGATAATTTTTTATGGCATTGAAAGAGCCACTGGTTATGCGGATAGCGAATAGTGAAACAAATAATACAAAACCTAAACCAATTATATATAAGATTGAAAGATTATTATTTTTCAGATAAAGAAAAGGATGGTTATCACTGGAGGGATTTGCATATTCTTTTGAGTGGGCTTGCCATACGGTTGGGCATTGTAAAGCAGACTGCTTTGGGCTGATGGAGAGAACTGTTGCCCAATAATCATCGGTTCCATAGGTATCAAGACAAGGTGCATGTTTAAATATTTTGGCTAATGTATTGGCTAATCGATCAACTAGCCAGGGGGCATGGTAATAATTATATATTGTAAATACGCCGTCTGGTTTAAGAAGTTGATAGATCCGGGAAATAGATTCCAGCGTGTAAAGATAATTTTCTAAGCGTAGAGAGGATTGTCCAGGTATCAACATTAATGAATCAGTTAGAGCTAAGATAATCATGCTATATTTATTTGTGCTTTGCTGAAAAAAAGCTCTTCCATCGTTAATGTATGCATTGACTCGATGATCGAAATAAGGTCGATCAGGGTTAAATTTCCTCCCCAATTGATATAGTACAGGGTCAATTTCAACCGCGTCGACTTGCTTAGCGCCTTGAGCTAAGGCAATAGCGACATCTCCACCCGTACCCGATCCAATAATTAATACTTTATCTAAGGTATTTTGCTTTACTGTATGTTGGTAGGGAAGAAAGTAAAATGGTTTGACATCCCTACGTTGTTTTACTGATTCGATAATTTGTTGCGGAAGCCCATTAACATTTACAACATAGCTGTTAGTAGCATAGGGTTGAATTTCAATTTTATAATAAGATGACCAAAAATGTTTTTCAGTCATCGATTCTTTACTAAATATACCTACCATAAGGGCTAATGCCCCTACTTGCACGATAAATAACAGGAGGCAGCTTGATTTCCACTTTGGAATTAACGGTGGTATGAACAGTAAACTAATAATTATTCCCCACCAAACAGGAGAGGCATGTAAGAATGATAATATTGAAAAAATGATAATACCTAGTAATGATCCTAACACTTCCCAGCGGTAAGCTTGTAATGGAGGAAGTTTTTTGAATGCTCGAGCAACACCGTCAGCAATAGACGCCATTACTGCGGCTATAGCTAAAAAGATAATAGGTAGAGTTAAGAATATTGGGTAGGCATTACTTTTAAAATAAGTGGCAAGATAATCTAAGTTTCCAGTTTTAGGATTAACGCGTGCTTGATATTCATAACAAAAAATATAGCAAAGCAGGATTAAAATGGCCAATAAAATAGGAGAAAGTTGCAACAAGCGGAAAGAAGATTTTGAACGTAAAAATCCAATTCCCATGCCTAAAAAACTTGCTAGTAATACGAAGTTAGAGAAAAAGAAAAGATAGAGAATAGTGGATCCTGACCAGCGCATTAATGTTAGTTCGACAAACAACATGAGAAAGCTTAGTTGAAAGAGGCGACATTTATCATTGGATAAAATAGACGAGAATGTATGGCTAATTTTATTGACCACTATGCTACCCAATGTTGCTTGACCTTTTCTAAATCTATGTTTTTAGCTATCGGATGTGAAAAAAAACAGGCCCATAATAAAAACAACCCAAGTATCTTGAGCAACAAAGCCAGTACAATTTCTTTACGGAGCCGCATGTGCTTATTATCTAACCCCTTTTGCATAACCAATTAAGTCGTGTTCTTGAGATAGATTTAGTAATACGAGTAAGGAGTTATTTGTCGCTTGTGTAGCTAATGCTTGTTGTTGTATTTGCACTAGGCGCGTTAACATCACATATACTTGTGAGTTGAATAGTAATAATTGTCTAAGCACTATTCCTAAACTCTCCGACGCTACTTGCGAGAACCAACCGGATTGACTAGCTTGTTGTAGTAGTGAAGTTTGTAGCGTGTTTAAAGGCGTGCCATTCTTGGCATCAGTATAGGCCTGACTAAATAAATAAGCATTATAAGTTTGTATGGCAGAAATAGCATCATAATAATTGCTGTAATTTTGCCAGTCGGTGGCAGATCCTTGCCAACCTGCAGCAGGTTTAATATGAGAAATGTTGATTCCTGATGCATTTTGAATATATTTATAGGCAGCATCGGTGGGTGCAGGTGGATTAGTTGATGAATCGGATTTAGCATACTGGCTATATGGAGTACCTAGAAAAGAAGAATAAGCAAGGTTATCTACATTAGCTGGGGCTTGTTTAGTTGTAGTAGTTTGTGGTTGGTTAGTGTTGGTTGTTTGTAGAGGGCCAAAAAAATCATATTGTAAGCTTTTTAAATAAGTTAGAGGCTGACCATTTTCTTGTTGGGTTGCGGTTGACCAAGTGCTGATGGTTGATTGCAGTTGTGCAGTGGCATCAGAATCATCAGGGCTGGCCCAAGACTGTGCGAAAGCAACCAATTGTTGCAAGTACGTGGGTAAATTGTTTACCTCGTTCAAGATGCCCAAAGTATTTTGCGCTATTTGTTGCAAATAACTACCGCCACCACCACTTTCTACTCCTCCTGTGCCTCCGCCGTTAGTATCACCTAAGGCTCGCAGTGGTGATAACATGACCCCGCTCACTAATAGGATAGCGGCAATCAGTCCTCCTTGTTGCACGAGCTTGGTGATGGCTTTACGCATGTTCTAAACTCCTTTTAATATTGAACATTCCATCCTGATGATGCGTTAGAGTTGGAGGATGGTTTGGCAGTTGGACTGTTTGAGTTTGTTGAATTATTGCTATTCTGGAATCCTGTATACACTTGACTTTGTGTTGGACTAGGCGGTAATTCGGGCAGAGAAGGCGGCGGTGCAGGCGGTAGACTAGGAGTTGCTGGAACGACCGCAGTATTCGCTGCTGATGGGGTTACTGGTGGGGGGGCGGGCGCTGGTGGCGCAGCTGGCATGGCTTCTTCCATGGGGGTTGCAACAGGGGTGTTTGTTATGACAGGTTTATTTGCTGAGGCTGCCTTATTAATGATTTGCGTGACTTGTTGTGATAATTGGTTTTGATTTTGCTGATTCAATGTATTGACTTGTTGCTTAAATGCTTTGGGCGATAGTGTTGTTGTGTTGGCTGGTTTTACATTGGTATTATTGGTAGCGCCTACTGAAGAAAAAAATGAATTTTGCGCGAATGCACAACACGTATAAGTCAGTAATAGCATTATCCCGAGTAATTTACGCATGTTCTTGCTCCAGCGCTTTTAATACCAGATCAAATCGTTCTGTAGAGAATACGCGAGATAATAGTCGTAGCCGTTCAAATGCAATATTACGCCGTAGAAATAAGTTAGCCATGATATGTTCGGGGGTATTATTTTCCTCTGCATACATTAACATTTTGGATGCAGAACCAGGGTCAATGGTGTCAATGGTTTGTAATAAGCGCAGAATGCGCGATGTTTTAATATGCGCACATAGAGTAACAAATTCATTTTCTTTACCGAGTTCGAAACTGGTTAGCTTATCTAGTGCTTCGCCAATTTTTTTCATTTGCTCTTCTAAGGCGGGGTCGCCGTCTAATGTCCAGTCTTCTGCGGTTTCCATAAAGGCAATGACGCGATAAATGGCTGAGTCATCGTAGTTCTTCCAAAACTCATGGGAAGACTGAATATCCAAATTGGGCATATAAGGCCGTCCTTGTTGTAGCGGGGCAAATAAGCATTATACCGCAATTTTTATGGTAGTTTCACTGGAAATTATTTGTTCTCTGAGGCATGTTGTTATCTCTTGCCGCTAATGGTAATGTAAATAATGCCGTATTAAAGGATGCATTATGGCTATTAAAGATGCCTTTAAGGTTTCGTGGAAAACATTTTTTAATCCCACCGCTTGGTTCGGTTATGAGTCATTTAAAAGTAATAACAGGATGATAGGGTGGTTGCTTAGGGGATTGTTATTCCTATCGCAACCGGAGCAACATGAAACCTTTGAAGAAGCGATACAGCGCCTGAACTTAACAGACGTAGATTTGCGTGATACTGAGCAAACGTATCGTGTTTATGCATGGTTTTTTGTTATTTTAGGCGTAGCTGCATTAGTTTTTGGTCTTTATTTATTATTTCATCATGGTATGTTTCTTAGTTTGTTACTGTCTTTATCAGCAATGGCATTGTTTTTATCGCAAGCTTTTAAATATCATTTTTGGGCATTTCAAATTAAGCATCGTAAATTAGGTTGTACCTATCGTGAATGGCGCCGTGGTTCCCCAAATAAAGGGCCGATGGCATGAATTTATTTACCATTGCTCCAGAAGATCAATCTCTCAACTATTTGAATATTATTTTTGGCCCTGTAGGTAGTGGGGTGCTAGGTGGCGTAGGTCCAGTTACGTTAATGGGAGCTATGTTTCAAACGTTTAACACCATGGCATTAACCATAGGTGCTTTTATCGTCGTGTATGTCACTTTAATGGGTGTCATCATGACGGCCCATGAAGGCGAATTCCTAGGGAAAAAGTTCCAATCGATTTGGCTGCCTATACGTATGGTATTGGGTATTGCTGGCTTAGTGCCTATTTCTAATGGTTATTGCGCGATTCAAATTGTGATTATGTGGATTATTGTACAAGGTATAGGGGCTGCGGATACCTTGTGGGGTACGGTTTTAAACTATGTACAAATGAATGGCTCGGTCTTTGCAGCAACAACCCCAGATGCTGGGATAAAAAATAATTTAGGTAATTTATTTCAAGCCTTGGTTTGTCAAGAAACAGCCAAGGCTAGATTTCCTATGTCATCGCCTGGGCAAGGGAATACAGGTACATATTGGTGTGCAAATTCAGGTAGTAGTTGGTGTAGTGAAACCCAAACAGCAATGCTGGATATTTTTTCGGGACCACATGCAGATAGCTCGCAGCAAAAATATTGGATGGGGCCGAGTGGAAACAGTAATACTGCCTGTGGCAGTCTACAATACTGTAATAATAGTACCGTTTGGAATAGTACAACGCCAGCAAATTCAGGTTTGTGTGCAACCGATCCCAACAATGCAACGACAACCGGTCCTAACTCTGCTGCTTGTCTGGCTTGTAATGCGCAACGTGGCATATTACAAAATATTGTAACTATGCTGGATACTGTAGCCGCTTGGTTTGTACTAGTAGATTATCAGTATCGTAACTTTTACCTCAATGGTGGCCAAGCGCCATCGTGGGTGGCTAATTATTGTGGCGCACAATCACCACCGATACCTACAGCGCAATGTTGTCATGCTGCTCCTAATGCCGGGGGAGATAGTACTAGCACTACACAGGGCGCTTGTAATAATGGACAATTGAATTTTGCCATTGGCACTTCCTCTTCTGATTATAATAATACAGCGAATAATACAGTAACTAGCTTATACTGGCCTTATGTGCTGTCTAGTATGGTTTCTATTAATGCGGCCCAAGGGGGTAGCTATACTTCTCCGGGTATGCAAACTGCAGTAGTGCGGTCGGCAGGGGCTGCTGGCTCGGGTGGTAGCGGTAATTTTATTGATATTATTTCTTCTTATTATATTACTACAATTAAGAATGCGGTTTTGCCGACGGTAACTCAAAGCTCTTCAAATGATACGATTAGTCGAAACGTTTATAATAAAGGTTGGGTAGGTGCGGGAGTATATTATTATGCTATTGCAGGATTCAATCATCAAACGGCATTAGCGGCTAATCCACAATTTCAAGTGCAGGCTACGGATCCAGGGAGTACTAGTAGTGGAAACGCATTATCTGGATATCTTAATGATTTTCAGGCAGCTGGCAGCCTAATTTCTTATATTCAAGGCGGAACCGACGCTTCGTCTGTGGCCCAACTAAATGCATTTGGCACTCTAGCGGGTAGCGGGAATAGTATAAATTATCAGTTTACTTCTATGATAACAGGGGGTACAGCAGGCCAGCCCGTGTTGACGCCTTTGTCTAATCTACAAGCATTTGGAGAGGGTTTGTTGATTGCCGTGCAAGTTATCTTTTTTGTTTACTTGGCGCTGGCTGTTATTATTGCGATTGTCGGTGGATTTATTTCTACAACCGTATTGGGTACTGGGGTGCCTGGAGAAGCAACATTTTTAGAAGTTTTATTCATGCTTCTTAATCCTATTGTTTTTTTCCTCCTAGGTATTCTTTTCGGGATTGGTAGTACTTTAGCTATTTATGTTCCATTAATTCCTTACGTGGTTTTTACCGTGGGAGTGCTAGGTTGGTTTATTCAATCCATAGAAGCCATGGTTGCAGGGCCATTGATTGCGCTAGGTATTTTAGCGCCCAGTGGTCAACACGAACTATTGGGTAAAGCCGAGCCTGCGCTCATGATGTTGTTTAATTTGTTTTTGCGTCCTTCTTTGATGGTATTTGGATTAATGGCAGCATTATTTATGTCGGTAGCGGCAGTAACCATGATTAATGCAGGCATTGGTTCTGTAATTAGCTCGATTATGAGTCCTGGGTTGTTAGAGATTTTATTATTTATGGGTGCTTATGTTTCTTTGATTGTTACTGCTTTAAATAAGTGTTTTTCTTTAGTGTGGATTTTACCAGATAGAATCTTAACTTGGATAGGTGGACAAGCGGTATCTTATGGTGAAGCCGGTGAAGCACTGAGTGCGGTGAAGAGTGGGGTAGAAGGTGCGGCAGGGGGCATTATGAGTGCTAAAGGTATGGGTGAGGGGGCTATTGGAGTAGGTAAGACTATGGGAATAGCAACAGAAACAGCGAAGAAGAAAAAAGCCGCGCAGATTGCAGCCAATCAGCCACCGCCGCCTGCTGCAGGCGGCGGTGGTGCACCACCTGCTCCTTGATCTTGATATGATTCACGCGAATTGGAGAAGCCATTGATGTTATACTAGCCTTTGCTGGTATGACATCAATAGACATCTTTCCAAACCTCGGCCAAAGGCCAATCTCTTTGAAAAAATTCATTCGAAATCCTCATTTACCCTATGTAAACTCCGGTTTCTCATTCATTTTTTCTTCGACCTTGTCGCTTTGGTCGAGGTTTGGAAAGATGTCTAATGGCTTCTTTCTTATCCCTCTTCTCTCTTCGTCTGTTCCGCAATCAAGTTATACGTGCGCTCTGATATGACGCCTGCATCAAGTTTGGCTTTGGCATCACCTTCCATAGTTTTACCTTTTTCGCGTACCAAATGACGGACCGCGGCGGTAATATCAGTTAATTTTGTCTCTAGTAAGATATCGCGGATTTTCTCATCGAATACCAAGTACTCACGTAATGCGACGCGTTTGCCATCGACTGTGGGCATGAGGCGTTGAGAAATGACTAAGCGTATGGTCTCTATCATATCCACAGTACGTCCTTCACGTTCGTCGGCAGGGAAGGTAGTGACTAAGCGGCGAATAGTTTCAGCCACACCGTTGCTGTGTAATGTCGTATAAACAGGGTGCCCAGTCATGGCCGCTTCCATTACCGCGCTGATGGTTTCGGGATCGCGGGATTCACCAACTAAGATTAGGCGGGGTTTACGACGTAAGGCATTACGTACGCCAGCGGCAAAGCTAGGTAAGTGCCGTGGAATTTCGGATTGACTGACCACAGCTGTCGCTTTTTCAACACTGTCATAGACAAATTCAATGGGCGCTTCATAAGTGAGAATTTTGCGATTACTGTCAGGGTCTTCAGCAATATGCCGAATAATCGCTGACAACAAGGTGCTTTTACCAGATCCTGTGGCCCCAGTAACATATACGACGCCTTGTTCTGGCGCAATGGCATCAAGAATAGGTTGGGGCAGCTTCATGCTTTCTAGGCTGGGCGGATCAGAAGGAATAGTACGTGCAGTAATTTGAATTCCATCAAACCCTTCGACTTGACATCCCGTACCATTGATACGAAACCGGTAGCGATCAGAACGATTCGGGCGAATTTCATAATGGGTATCCAGATCCTTGCCTGACATGATGAGTGAAGTACCATTCGGCCCGTACATGGCATTAATGATGTCACCCACTTCGGTGTTAGATAGGCGGCGTCGTGTGATTTTTTTTAACCGACCATAAATTTCTGCAATAATCGGTTCAGCGGTTTGGAAAGTAATATCAGAAGCGCCGATTTTGACACAATACATTAAAATTTCATTTGCCGTATCAATAGTGAGGCGGACAGGTTCGTGTGGGAATAAGTACTCTACTTTTTCTTCGTTAGCCATTAACTTTTCACCACAATTGCATGCCAATGTTTACCCTCAGTTTGCAACTTAGGTAACTCAACAATACGTAATACTTGATCATTAATCCGCATATCATCACCATCACCGGTAATGCCTAGCTCTGTTCTGGCGACAAAAGGTTGGCTAATCATGCGTGCTTGCAATAATTTGCGATAGAGTATCATGCCTTCATAATCGCGCTTAAGCCTAGCCAGATTTTGCTGGAAAATACTATAGGCTTGTTCAATACCTTTATCCCAGCCCAAGGCGATGGCATGTTTCCAGGCGTGACGTTCTGCACTAGTTCGCGGTAGTAAACTGCGGTCGGGGAGCTCAGGTTTGGGATACGACATCCATAAATATTCACGCCAGTGGGGGGGGGTAGTTGCAAACCGAGCTTGCTGGACAATCTTATAAGTTTTATCCGCAACACGAATTGTCGTGGGATCGTTTAAGTTAAGACTATAATCGCCTTCGACGAGTACAGGCGGTAATACGCCATGCGTTAAAACCATGGCATTGAAATTGAAAACAGTGCCAAGAAATTTCTCATCTTTAGCCATTTTAGCGTTAATTTGATCTGACGCCCATGCTAGCCCCGCTTGTGCTCCCAAGCTCATCGCTGTGTCTTGTAATGATTTGGTGCGCAACTGGCTAAATTCTTTGGCAGACTTAGCTGGGGAGCGCTGGGTGATACGTACATTTTCTAATTGTGAAAGGTTGGTAGTATCAATATCTTCTAAATCTTTTGTGTGTGATGATGCACAAGCAAAGAGTAAAGTAGATAACCCAACGAGGGCGAGTAATTGCGCAATGGCCATGCGTTTTTTATTTATCATATTAGGGTCTGTTGACAATTTAAATTTCGACCACAAACTAATTCTTTGCATAACGTAATTCGACAGTGCGGCTCCCTGGATAAACCACCACGGTGGCACGTCTACCGCATTGATAGCCAATGTCACGCAATACATCGCCTAACATTTGATTTTTCGTATAAATCGTCACTAATACCGGGATAGCGGGCTGGGTACCTAATACTTGGGTACGGTAATTGGCCGCTCTTGCTACCTGGCGAACTAAGGGCTCTACTGGGCCAGACCAATCAACAGTGGTTAGTTGATCCATATCATAAGTTGCTGGGCTGGGCGGTGGTGCTAAATTAGGCAAGGGATGTGCGGCTTGGGCTGTTTCTGCTAAGCTGACAATAGAGCGGCTGACTGCATAAGAGGCTTCTGCTAGCGAGGCCTCGTGTTTACCTAGGGGATGCTCGGGTGGTTTAGTCGGCGTAGAGCAAGCGCCTATCAGCGCAGTTAAGAATATTATAGCGATACTATTTTTATACATGAAGCGGCATCCTTTTTGCTGCATCACTTCCTACTTTCTATCTTATTGAATTGAAGCAAGATGGGCAGCTGATGTCAAGTTTTACCCTCACGTGCCAGGACTTCCCCTTGGCTTACGCAGCGTTCACGTTTAAGATGAAAGGAGTTTCGCACTTTATCAGGAGTTCCCGTTAACACTGTCATCCTGAGCGTTAGCGAAGGATCTTCTTAATAAATCCTCGGTGTTTATTAAGAAGATCCTTCGCTAACGCTCAGGATGACAGTGTTAACGGGAACTCCTGATAAAGTGCGAAACTCCTGAATGAAAGAAAGTGATAGAGGAAGAAGGTCTATGGCACACTGGCGTGATTCGGCAAGGAATGTGCGACTTTGGCTAGTTGATTTTCGAGCGTGTTTTCCGCTGCTATTCATGTTATTTCATATTCGTTTGTGGACGTTTTTAATAGCGGTGATAGCAACGGTATTTTTTACTGCATTAGAGCGTTACGGCTTTTCCTTAGCTGTTTTCGGCCGTTGGTTGCGTTCGTATATTGCTGGTCCACGTAAAATTGCCCAACCTTGGTGGAGGTGTTAGTCATGGCATTGGATGTTTCACAACAATTAGTAAAAATTGCACGGACTATGGGCGCGCGCTTTACTTTAAATAGCCGACCGATGACCGCAGAAGAAGTATTTGCACCAACTGGATTATTGCCAGCAATTGCGCGACGTGCTGATCAATTAGCCTCATTATGTTTAGGCTATGGGATAGGCATTACCTTTGATGATATAGAAGGTTCAGTGTTGGGAATAAAGGTGAATTTTGATGATATCACGCCCAATGTATTGCGAATCTTGTGTATGGTGGATGTAGTAAGCGAGTTAGTTAAAACTACGCCACGCGGAGAAATGACGCCGTTGGATCAACTGATGTATGACTAGCGCGTTGGACGAGAAGGCGGAAGGGGCAAGTCCTGGCGTATTGTGCCTCTACGCCCATAAAAAAATCTCCAATCCTCTGACAGGTCACGCGCGGGAAATGCCGTTGTAGCTAATCTTTTTCGCTGTTCCATATCATTCAAATTCTGACACTGCTTTGTCTCGTTTCTAATTTCATGCCCCTTAAGCGCACAATACAATAATGCTGCCTTTACAAATTGCTTATCCCAACTGCCACGAATAACGCTAGGGTAACGGCCATTTGCCGACTTGTAATTTTCCAGCATAGTCACTGCCCACTTTTTGTAATCATCCTTACTCAGGGTTAGATTAGGGGGTTTGATTCCCCGTGATACAACTTCTCCGTTCTCTCCTTTCCTCACCACCCAGCCAACTTTTTTCGGCGGCGAAGGCGAGCCAGCTGTAACAGTAGCGGCACCGACCTCCATGGTGAAACCAAGGTATCGTCCTCTTATATCGTTATTCAACACCACAAATGAGGGTGATGTAGGCGTAGGAGGTGAAGTTCCCATCTCTTTCTGCAATACCTGTTTATTCATATTCCTAACCGCATCTTCGATATTTTTCGCGCCTCGTAGACACCGCAGGTGAATATTATCCGTGTTGACATAAGTAACAAAAATATTCTTGTTCTTATCTGCTATCGCAGCTATAGCTCGTAATGTATCGCAGTGGGAGTTGGAGTTATCCTTGATAATAACGTCTATTGTTGCTTTATGTTCTCGATAATATTCCACTAGTTTAATAAGCTCACCTGATGGAGCATCCTCATCAGGATGCTCGGACTGGGATTTAGTGTACTTCTTGTGCAAGGCTAACAACTTACGCAAAACATGTTGCTGATCTCTCTCGCTTCTGTGAATTTTAAGCTGCTTATCTTTACTTTCACTGGCCAGTTCGGGAGGAGCGGCATGTTCAGCCTCATGCTCATCCTCATCAACAGCGGCATGCTCATGCTCATCAGCAGCGGCATGCTCATGCTCATCAGCAGCGGCATGCTCATCTTCAGCCTCAGCCTCATCGACATGAGCAGCATGCTCATCCTCATCAACAGGAGTAGCCGCTGCCGCTGCTGCCGCCGCGACAGCTGTTAACGCCCGCGTAGTACCCGGAACACAAGTGGTAGCATAATCACCCTCTATATTAGCAAACTGGCCTAGTCTATTATTCAGGTTGAATACATTATCATGACGATTAGACTCACCATCATGGCCATGCACAAAATACAAGTGATAGCTATGTTGTTCTTGTGGTTGCTCTGGAGTACTTCTCAAATGCCGATCTCTACGCCACATTAACAATGCAAAAGGGTCGGTAGTAGCAGTAATATCTTCGTCTTTATTATCATTTCTGTATAATTCACGCATCTTGCCTTGCTTAACAAAATAGTCTAAAAATACGCTATTCATAGCATCAATAGTGGAAGCTAACTTCTCTGCTGTACTATCATCATAGACAATTGGAGGAAACACGTATGTATCTGCAAAAGTATTTAATCTATCCACACACGCCTTGATCACATCCAGACCGACAGGTGCATGCGTGTACAGTGTAATAGATTGTTTATCTTCACTCAGCGTATAACTCAGCGCTCTAAAGTGGGGACGATAATGGTCTTCATAAAGCTTCTGCACTTTTTGAAATTGACCTTCCCTATCATCGCTATTTGCAACTAGGCGTTGTAGTGCTTTAAGTGAATGAATCTGGTTCGAGAGGTCTAGTGGACTAAGAAAAGCAATAAAATCATCCGCAGTATTTGAAGTCTCTAATGCCTCAATAAATTCCGTGCCATGATTGGAAAACACACATTCGAGACCAATACCATCATGGTGAAGTTTTTCAAAAATTTTTAAAATAAAATAATCATTAGCACCACGATCTGCCAGCTCATCGCCAATTAATCGAATCAGGATACCGCTAGGAAGCGAGTCTCTCTTTTGTAATTTTGCAATAAGTTGATTAAACCTTGTTAAGTCCTCTGCTGCTAAGTCAGGAGCACCGCTGTAAGGGCCGGGAGGCCTATATTTATCATACAATATCTGCAATGCTTGATAATCTTCATCACCTAACGTATACACCCCTTCCTTGATTAGAAACCAAACCAGCTTCAAGGCATTAGCATGTAAATCGCCAATGGTTATTTGGGAATTTTCGACAGGAGAATTAGTGGATATAGGCAAGGAAGATATATTTTCTGTTGCGTTCGTAAAAACAGGTGTCGAAGCCCGCGCTGTTGCCATAATAACAACCCTCTCTCATTGCATTATCGATCAGTAATGCTATCCATTCTTGCCATTCAAAACCTGCTGTATTTGGCGTATTTTTTCCTGGATTTTTTCTGATGGCGGCATATTCGCCGTGGAATAAATGGCGCGTATAGTATTGATGGCTAAGGTGCGTTCTTCTTGGCTTTTTAATAGGTTTGGTAGAGTTTCTAATGCTAATGCGGAATTATATTCGACTATAATGGTTTGAGTGTGTGTGATTTGACGTAAGTCATCATCAGTCAATGACTGAAAAACATTGCTATTGCGTAATATAGTAATGGTATTAGCAACATTTGCGCCGCGTATAAAACCCTGCGTTTTAACTAAGAGTAATAAAATACGGATTACTGCTTCTGCTGTGCTGCCTCTATCAGCACTAGCAATAATATGTTGCGCTAGCGCAGCATCGTGGTCGTCATGGGTGTCATGCATAAACGTGTTTTGTGAGGAATCCAGTGGTGACCAAGCATATAACAACCTATACGTTGCATAAAATAATAACTCTATGCCAGAGTCGCGATGCATTCGATAAGTATTCCATAATTCCGTGATGACACTCGATGCTTGTTCTTGTAATGCAAAAAAAGCATTGTGTTTATCAATAACGTGGCGTTTATGCTGGATAAGTGGTGCAAGGTATTTTAAATAACAAAAGTATGGGTTAATGTCGCTAATTAAATAACGGCTAGCGCGTAACGGGTGACATTGGGTTAATAGCTTTGCTGTGTAATCATTGGTGGTCATACGGATAATCGGGCCAATAAAAAAATCATAACTCATGGCATTATAATCCGACACAAGGTGCACCAAGTTAAAAATATCTTCATCATTATGCACAGCAGTTTTATCAGGAGTAATGTCTTCTATAGTTCTTTCTGCTAAGAGCGCCGTATAATTAGGCTGTTCATCGCCCGAATTTTTTACTTCTTGTAGGTTCATCTCATACAAACCGGGCGGTAAGTTTTCTACATAATTGAGCACATCAATAATCTGTTTATGTTCTTTTTTCGCGACACTGCTGGATACGAAAATACCTAAGTGGCCAATGTTTTCGTGAATAAGATAGACGATGACTTGTCCGTTTAATTTAATTTCTAGTGTGTTGGAGTACAACTCGGCAATCCAGCGTAAAGCTTGCTCTGGAGGGGTGATGTTATCGCCTTGTGAGCAAAAAATAATAATGGGGACACTGATATCACGCAAATCTAAATTTTGGCTAGATTGACCTAAGGGAATTTTACCATGTACCAATTTATTGCCGATAAATAAATTCTCGACGATGCTACGCATTTCTTTAACATTCATCAGGGAAAACCCACCCCACCAGCGTTCGAATTCGAGAAAGCGTTTTTCTTCAGAATCAATATTCGCGAAGAGATGATAGTACTTCTCCCAGTAAGTATTAGCCGGGTTGGCGAATTCAAAATTCATGACTAGATTTGCGCCATCAAACTTTCCATTACCTAAATCTCCAGCTAGTTGTGCTAACCAACTACCGCCCAGAATACCACCGGCATACCGCATGGGGTTTTTGCCATTTTCTCCAGCCCAATAAGCTAGGGGTGCGCCATTCACCACAATCACGCCAGCAATATCAGGGTGAGCAGCAGCAAGAGTAAGTACTGCCCATCCACCTTGGCAATTGCCAATGACGCAAGGTTTAGGGCTGTGTGGGTGACGTTTGGCAACTGCACGTAAAAACCTTTCTTGTGCTGCAGCTACATCTGCTAAGGTTTGCTGTGGTTCTGGATCCGGAAAGAAAATTACAACATAGACAGGATGGCCAGCACGCAATGCAAAACCCACCTGGGATTCATCTTTAAAGCCGCTGATGCCAGAGCCATGGCCGGCACGTGGATCGATAATAATGTACGGCCGTTTTGTAGGATCAATAGGTATCTCTTTTGGGGGGATAATTTCAACCAATCCATAATTCACCGGTTTTTCAAGTTTTCTACCATCCATTAATAAGTGATAAGAAAAAATAAGTACGGGTGGTTGCCCTGCTGCCACATGCTCAAGATAGTGATTGCCGCGTTTGCGTAATATGTCCACAAAAAGTATATGACGTTGTAAAGAATCCACAAGATATTCCGCCAGGGACGGTAATAAGGCAGGGATATCTAAGTATAATGTGTTTTGTGTTTCTATAAAATCAAACAGGGATTGGGTCGTGTGTTTCCATTGTTTAATATTTGCAGATGCAAGTTGCGCCCATAACGCGGCCATTTTTGTTGAGTACAGCCAGGCGCCTTGTAGTTGCTTATTGATGGTAGTTGGTAAGCTGTCCATACTATGATTTTATACTGTTTTAGGCAGAAGCGTGGTGGTAGAGGAGAAAGGGTATTATATTCATGAGGTTGGTTCATCCTGCAAGAATTCTCGGTGAATAAAGAATAGTAAGCGAAAAAGTCGATATAAAAGCACAATGGTTTCCCTGCTAAAAACATGCAGGGACAGGCTGCTTCCAGCCTCCTGCGCTTTATTTGTGCTTTTATATCGACTTTTTCGCTTACTATTCTTTATCCACCGAGAATTCTTGGTCATTCTGCATGCTGAGACAAGGGTGGGTGCTGTGCTAATAAATGCTCTATTGTTTCCCCTTTAGCTGTCATCTTGCCTTGCAAAATACTCCATACTGTTTCACAAATTGGCATGTGAATGCGATGCTGTTGTGCCATATGCACGATAAGTTCCGCATTCTTTTTTCCTTCTATAGCCTGACCGATTTCTTTTTCTGCATCGGCAATACTCTGACCTTTACCAATGGCTAAGCCTAAACGCCGATTGCGAGATTGATTGTCAGAGCAAGTGAGAATTAAATCGCCTATGCCGGCTAAACCTATAAATGTTTCTGAACGTCCGCCTAATGCTAACCCTAGATGTGTTAACTCCGCCAAACCGCGTGTAATCATGGTGCTACGCGCATTGGCGCCTAATGTCATACCATCAGCAATGCCTGTTGCAATGGCGATAACGTTTTTTGCTACCCCACAAATTTCTACTCCCACTACATCATTACTTAAATCAATTTGTAGTAACGGGCTATGGAATTGCTGATGTAGTGCACGACCATAGGGCGCGTCTTGGCTAGCAATCACTACACCTGTTGGCAATCCAGTGGCTACTTCTCGTGCAAAAGATGGCCCGGCTAGGACTGCATAGGGATGTTGGCTGCCTAATACTTGTTTCGCAACGTTGTGGAGTAATTGGCCGCTTGCATCTAAGCCTTTTGTTGCGCAAATGATTTGTGTGTGTGGTTTTAGTAAAGGTTTTATTGCGGTTAATGTAGCATGAAATCCTTCTGACGGTACGACAACGAGTACTTGATCGACACCATGTATTGCATCAGCTAGATCAGGCACAGGTTGTAAGATATCAGGAAAGGGATGACCGGGAAGATAGTGATTATTGGTTTTTTCTACCATCATGGTTTTGATGTGGGGTGTTTCTATGCTCCACAAGTGAATGGCTTGCCCTCGCCGTGATAAGTAGAGGGCAAGCGCAGTTCCCCATGATCCAGCACCCAAAATGGCTAAAGGTTTTGCTGGTGATCTGTCCATGATAAAGATCCTTCGTATTCTATATTAATGTACTTTGCCGCCTTGTGTATCTTCACCTTCCTTGTGAGTCCCTTGTTTTTTCTGTTCTTCCATATGTTGTGCATATAACGCATCAAAGTTAACTGGGGCTAAAATTAACTGTGGAAAACCTGCGCGCATCACCATATCTGAAATGACTTCACGTGCATAAGGAAATAAAATATTCGGGCAGAAGCTACCTAGCATATGGTGTAATTGATCATTAGCGACCCCGGTAATTAAGAAAATACCGGCTTGTTGGATTTCAATTAAGAAAGCAGATTTTTTACCCGTGCTAACGGTTGCGGTAATAGAAATAATGACTTCGTGTACATTATCTTGTACACGCGAGCTTTTCGTTTCTAAATTTAATGAAACCTCTGGTTTCCATTCTTCCATAAAGGTGTGAGGGGTATTGGGAGCTTCAAAGGATACATCTTTCACATAAATACGTTGGATTTCAAACTGTGGTTGTGTAGCGGCTACTTTATCTTGCATGGTTATTTTCCTATAAGACTTTTACTATTGCTTCACGATAGGCATGCCAGCGTCTTGCCACGCGCGCATACCCCCTTTAAGAGAGTAAACATTATACCCGGCTTTTTTTAGTAAAGCGGCAACTTTTTGTGAACCAAGACCGGTTTCGCAAACAAGGGCAATGGGTTTTGCTCGATATTTTTCCATTTTCTTTATAGGATCTTTTAAGTCTTGTATGGGGGAAGAGATAGCATCGACAATATGCCCTTTTGAGAAGGTGTCACCAGGGCGCGTATCAATAATCACGGCATTTTCACGGTTAATTAATTGAGTTAATTGTCCCGGATTGATTTGCCATGTTTGGCGTTGTGCTTTAATGAGCTCCAGAATAACGATAGCAATAAATACGAGCACCAACGCTAGACTAAGTAGCCAGTGTTGTTGAATAAAAATTGTAACCTCTTGCATAAGTACACCTATTTTCTGGTTCAGGAGTTTACCCCGGTAATTTTTGGCCGGGGCAGCCTTGTAATTACAATGATCTCACAGCGCTATTTTTTGTGGCAGTGTAACAGCTGTGCGTGCGCAACACCATACGTGAATAGCATTAGCTCCGTGTTTTTTCAGTGTGGCGCTGAGTGCTTGTACAGTGCTTCCAGTGGTAACCACATCGTCAACTATAGCGACAATCATGCCAGAAAGATCGCCATGTATTTGGAAGGCATATTGTAGATTGTGCCGACGTTTTTCTGCAGATAAGGTTATTTGTTGTGGTGTTGGTTTGATACGCGAACAACACTGTGTATCAATAGGTAACCGTAGGATTTTTGCTAAAGGTTTAGCAATTTCTAGGGCTTGATTAAAACCGCGTTTTTGTAGGCGAGAGGGATGCAATGGTACGGGAATAATCACATTGGGTAGCGGTGTAGTGCGGTACCAAGTGCATTGTATTTTTTCTGCCAGTAATTCGCCAAATATCCTTGCATAAATTAACTGATGATGAAATTTTAGCTGTAAAATAAGCTGAGTAATCGGTGTTTGATAAGTAAATAGGGCATGGATTTTATTAAAAGCCGGAGTTTGACGTTGGCATGAACCACAGGGGGTCTGTAAATCACCGGGCAAAGGTAATGCGCAGCTTGGGCAAGGATGCGATAGAATGGGCAGGTTATTTAAACAATCTACGCATAGATCTTGCCGACGCTGACTGGGTTGATGGCAGAGAATGCACGTATAAGGTAAAAGCCATGAGAGGTATGTTTTCATGATGGTGTCTCCTTCTGATTATGCTGAGTGTTCGGTGTTAGCACGGGCTGTGGGAAAAGAATTGCTTTCGCGTTTAGACTGGATGCAGTTGCAGCCACATTATATAGCAGATATGAGGTGTAGGACGGGTGAGTTAACTCAAGAGTTAGCAGTGCGTTATCCCAAGGCGCAGATTTTAGGTATAGATAATGATATGACTATGTTGCATTACGCACAGCAGCATGTTTCCAAATGCATCAAGTGGCTTTTGGCAGACGGTGAATCTATTCCTATAGCGGGCGAGACGTTGGATTTTATTTGTAGTCATTTTCTCTTGCCGTGGCATATGCGGGTAATAGACGTTTTACAAGAATGGCAGCGCTTATTGCAGCCGGGTGGATTGCTATTATTTACCAGTTTTGGTCCTGATACCTTACGTGAATGGGCTTCACTTTTATCTCCTAGCATGCACATTGTTGATATGCATGAGTTAGGTGATGCATTAGTACAGGCGGGGTTTGTTGATCCCGTGTTGGAAGTAGATCATTATACGTTAACCTATACAGATCCAGCTAAGTTTTTGTATGAGTTACAAGTCAATGCATTTATACCTAGGGATTTATTGTTATCAACGATAGTGATGCAACAATATAGTGAACAGGCGCAATTAACGGCAACATTTGAAGTGATTTACGGGCATGCTTGGATGCCTAAGACTCGAGGATATCGACAAGATGCAGAGGGGGTGGCGAGGATACCGTTGACGCATTTACGAGGATATAAGGGAGAAAAGTAGGGGCTGTTGACAATTCAAGCTGTCATCCTGACTCGCAAATCTGTCATCCTGACTCGCAAATCTGTCATCCTGACTC
>Ga0155554_140_pt1 | contig 21985 bp, 20 predicted proteins | sample RifCSPhighO2_12_FD_107211 | JGI IMG/M metagenome (GOLD analysis project Ga0155554, IMG submission 107211) | Gammaproteobacteria bacterium RIFCSPHIGHO2_12_FULL_41_20 | reverse complement strand
AACGCTCAGGATGACAATTTGATAGTTTAATTGCCAAATTGTCATCCTGAGCGTTAGCGAAGGATCAGCTCACCGTCTTCAGCGGGAACTCCTGAGGATAATGGTTAAAATGAAAAAAATCAGCTTATATATTCATCTGCCATGGTGTGTACGAAAATGCCCGTACTGTGATTTCAATTCCCATGCATCCCCGCCTACCTTACCTGAAGCAGCTTATGTTACTGCATTATTACAAGACTTAGACGAACATTTACCCGTCTTCCATCAACGCGAACTCATCAGCATTTTTTTCGGTGGTGGCACTCCTAGCTTGTTTTCACCCCGATCTATTGAAGCCATTCTGCGTGGAATAGACACTCGACTCACTCTTAACCCACATATAGAAATCACCTTGGAAGCCAATCCAGGCACTGTCGAACAACAACGTTTTTATGATTTCCGTTTAGCTGGCATTAATCGATTATCATTAGGCATTCAAAGCTTGCAGGATTCCAAACTAAAAACGCTTGGACGCATTCATGACCGCAATACTGCTTTAGCCGCTATTGCTAGTGCTAAAACCGCTGGCTTGCAAAACATTAATCTGGACTTAATGTTTGGCTTGCCTCATCAATCCTGTACAGATGCATTAGCAGATTTGGAATTGGCTTTAGCACAAGAACCACAGCATCTCTCTTGGTATCAATTAACTATAGAGCCCAACACTGTCTTTTATCGCTATCCCCCTACATTACCAACAGAGGATCATGTCTGGGAAATGCAAAATCAAGGGCAGCAACTATTAAGCAAACATGGATTCACACAATATGAAGTATCGGCATACAGCCGCCCGGGATACGAATGCCAACATAACCGCCACTATTGGGAGTTTGGTGACTACTTGGGCATAGGGGCAGGAGCGCATAGTAAAATCACCGACATACAAACAGGTACCATTACACGTCACTGGCAAATCAAACAACCACGTGATTACTTAAATCCGGAAAAACAAAAAACGGTTAGCCAACTTGTATTAAGCGAAAAAGATAAAATTTTTGAGTTCATGTTAAATGCGTTACGTTTAACAGAAGGCGTCCCTGTAAGTTTATTTACTGAACGTACTGGACTAGCACTTAACTCTATACAGCCTATGCTTGCTGAAGCTTTAAGAAAAGAATTGCTATTAGACCCCCCCCTCACCCTCTCCCCCACAAAAAACGTGGGGGAGAGGGGATGTCGCGAATGCAATCCTCTCCCTTATAAGAAACCTACTAAAATTTGTCCTAGCGAATTGGGAAAACGATTTTTAAATGATTTGCTACAATTATTTTTGTAAATTCAAACTCACTCTTCCCCTCTTCCGCAGCTTGTAGTAGCTGTTTTGAAGGTTAAACTTCATGCTACGAATATTCAATTCACTAACACAAAAACTGGCCGCAATATTTATCTACAAAATGATAAGACAAACCCAATGCGATTAAATCTGCGTTCTGAAACGTGGTGCCACCGGCGCTAAAAATACGGCTCCAAGATACATCGGCTACCCAAGTTTGCGCAAAGTCATAGCTGACACCTACCCCAGCTGTCGGTCTAACCTTGGTGCTATTGCCGCCACCATTTATGCTGCCTGATTGTCCGAGAAAAGCTATAGCAATACCCGCCTTGCCATATACGCCTAAACCTATTGGCGATACCCACGTGCCCTTACCGACAAAATCTAACGCTGTTGTAGTAATGCTCGGGGTGCCAACAGTAATAGAATTGCTATATTTACTGGGATAGTAATAAGTAAATCCTGTTTCAAAACCCAAATATGTATACTGATAACCGCCAAAAATACGTCCGCCAAACCCAGTATTGCTAGCAGAAACCAACTCAGTATTACTTCCACTAGTAATAGTTTGTGTTTTGTTATGCAAATTAGAACGACCTGCTTGACCACCGATATAAAAACTTTCAGCAATGGCATAGCTTTGATTTATTCCACTCATCGCTACAAACGCAAACATAAGATTCCGTAGTTTGTTCATGGTAACTTCCTAATTATCTTGTTTAAATATCACTAATGTTAGCAACACTATCGCGGCAGGAGTTCTCGTTGAATAAAGAATGGTAAGCAACAGCGAGGTATGTACACGACAAAAATAAAAAATCTATAATTCTGTCATCCTGAACGAAGTGAAGGATCTATTTAATCAACCAGATAGATCTTTCGCTAACGCTCAAGATGACATAAAGTTATTTTTGTCGTGTACATACCTCGCTGTTGCTTACCATTCTTTATTCAACGAGAACTCCTGCCGCGATAATAACCAACCAAGATGACATTTAGCAACAAGAATGCTATAAACCTAGAAACGAATCTCAGATAAGAACTGGAGAAAAATCCATGCCACAAAAAAAACTGTTTGCTGCCTTGTCTTTGCTTAGCCTATTGTCTATCCCAGCATTTGCTATCCCTGTTACCGTCAATGAACATGTCATCATCGCACCGCAATGCCTCATCAAAAACTCCCATGGTGACTACACACTTCTCGCTTCACAACCAGGATTTGCTTTGATTACTGTTAATTCATCGGGCATTGAGCAATTGATAGAAGCTAAACATCAAGCTGAGCATGGCAATCCTTGTGGTGGCTTCGTTGACGTCACTCATGCATGGCAATCCACCCATTTCACCGCTAAAAATGCCAGTCAGTTTTTGCAAAACTATCTGCAGCCAGCAAAATCACTGATGCAAAACAAAGCCAGCTATAGCATCCGTTATCCACAACAAGTCAAACAAATATTTGATACCCTAAATCCACAAGCAATGTGGAATAACTTAACGACCTTAACTAATTTTAATGATCGTTATGCGAATTCAGATAATGGGGTACGTGCAGCCAACTGGTTACAAACGCAAGTTGCAACCATGGCGAAAGATTTTCATCGCGATGATGTAACTGTATATACTGTCGCCACTGGTTCTTACTATAAACAACCGTCCGTTGTCGTTAAATTTGGTAACTCTTCTGAACCAGGTGTGGTAATTGGCGGACATATGGATACCTTATCAAGTACTTTCAGCAAAAAACCCGGCGCGGATGATGATGGCAGTGGCACAGTGACTGTATTAGAAACTGCGCGCGCTATCTTATCTAGCAATATGCATTTTAAACGCCCTATTTATTTTATCTGGTATGCAGCAGAAGAAGAAGGTTTGGTTGGTTCTGGACATGTGGTAACTGATTTCAAAAAGAAAAACATCCCTGTGCATGCGGTCATGCAATTAGATATGACTGGCTATGCTTATAAAAACCAGCCGGATATATGGTTAATTAAAGATTATGTTAATAAAGATCTAACTGGATACCTGGAGCAGTTAATCAACACCTATGTAAAACAACCCGTGAAATACACGCAATGTGGTTATGCCTGCAGTGATCATGCGAGTTGGACACAAGGCGGATTTGTATCAGCTATGCCATCAGAATCTGCTTTCGAAAATTCGAATCACAGTATTCATACTTCGCAAGACACTATGGAAAAGCTATCGCTTACACATATGACAGATTATGTGAAATTAGCTGTGGCATTCGCTATTGAGTTGGCTGAGCCAGTAGTTTAATTTAGCAACACCCTCTCCCCTCGTAAAGAACACTCCGGGAGAGGGTATTTGTTATCCCAGGATCATGCGCAAAGCGGGTTTTTCACAAACTCCAACTCCCAAATAACTCGTCCAGCAGTTTCACCGCGTTTCTCAAATTTGGTTAACAGTGGCCGATAACGCGAGCGCACGGAAAACTGTTGTGCCCCTGCCAAGTTTACTAAAGAGGGAATATGAGATAATACTTTCATCATATGTAAGGCATACTCTTCCCAGTCAGTAGCCAAATGCAGTACCCCGCAGTATTGCAATTTACTTACCAGCAAGTTAACAAATTCAGCTTGAATAAGGCGACGTTTATGATGGCGACGTTTTGGCCATGGGTCAGGAAAAAATAATTGTATCCTGTCGAGGCTAAGTTCAGGAATACAGTGCGCCAATACATCTGTTGCATCTGCATAATAAACGCGAATATTATCTACCTGCTGTAACTGCATATTTAAAAATAACGTGCCAATTCCAGGCTTATACACTTCCACTCCAATGAAATCTTCCTCCGGGAATTGCTGTGCAGCTGCCAGCAAGGATTGGCCAGATCCAAAACCAATTTCTAAAACTCGCGGCGCTGTTCTGTGAAAAACCCGTTGATAATCTAATATACCGTCATCTACGCTTAATCCATAACGAGGCCAACCTGTAACAAAGGCACGTTGCTGAGCCACCGTCATGCGACTATCGCGGCGTACAAAACTACGGATACGGGATTTCACGATTTAGATTTCCTGCCAGGAGGAGGAGTGATTATAACGTCAATTAACTGTGTTTTCAGTGTGTAAAGCTGCTCCTCTAATCCTACTGGATATATTACATCATCACGTTTTACAAAATCTTGCACTTCAGCTATAGCACGTTGGCGAATAGCATGAATCGACTCTGTTTGCAGCACACACTGCCCCCGCTTAAACACCGGCTGTAATATATCTACAGACGCATCATAATCTTCTAAGTGTAAAGGATGAAATGGCTCATCCAAATGTCTCGCTTGCGGAACATCATCGATGCCAAAATCCAAATCATAAATAATGTCACCGACATATTGACTATTAGCAAAAAATCGCCGCAGTTGGTGGCGCCCCGGATTGGATATTTTTATTTTTTGCTCAGACAATTTCAGCTTACGCACCCATTGCCCTTGCTCATCTTGTATCGCTGACAACTTATAAACACCGTCCAATGCCGGTTGATCATATGCAGTCACGAGATGGGTACCTACCCCCCACATAGAAATTTTCGCACCTTGCCGTTTAAGATCCGCAATCACATATTCATCCAAAGTATTACTTGCCAAAATTGCCGTATCAGAAAAACCCGCCTCATCTAACATGGCGCGCGCTTGGATGCTTAATGCCACCATATCTCCCGAGTCTAGTCGTATACCTAATAAATCTGCACCTTGTTGCCGCAAGTATTTTCCTACTTCAATGGCATTTCTCACTCCTTGCAAAGTGTCATAAGTATCGACAAGTAAAATACAGTTATGTGGCATCACTTGTGCATAAGCAGTAAAAGCTGCTAACTCCGTGGGAAACGCACATACCCAACTATGTGCATGCGTACCACGCACAGGAATGTCATATAATTTCCCCGCCAGGGTATTAGACACGGCGCTACAACCGCCAATATAAGCAGCACGACTTGCAGATAGTGCTCCATCCACACCCTGGGCACGCCGCATACCAAATTCAATCACTGAATCACCTTGGGCGGCTAGACAAGTACGCGCCGCTTTCGTGGCAATTAAGGTCTGAAAATTCATGATATTCATTAATGTTGATTCTAATAACTGGCACTGTAACAGCGGCCCTTGAATACGCAGTAAAGGCTCCTGAGGAAATACCAAGGTTCCTTCTGGAATTGCATCGACATCACAGGTAAAACGCAACTGTTTTAAATAGTCTAGAAATGCTTGTGGGAATAATGGATTGCCTTGTACATCGGGTAAAGTGGCTAAATAAGCAATATCACTTTCAGTAAATCGCCACTGGTTTAAAAACTCGACAACTGTAGCTAAACCACAAGCTACTGTATAGTGCCCGTGAAAGGGATTCTTGCGAAACACCAGGTGAAACACTGCCTCACGTTGATGCATCCCTAATTGCCAATAACCATATGCCATGGTTAACTGATAAAAATCGGTTAATAAAGGTGACATACTTTTTTCTACCTATACTATTTCGGGTATATTATAATTTCGCCTTAGAACAAAAAGGAACCGTCATGCTCCGCAGTAAACTCGCTATCATCCTGTTATGTCTATTATGTGTTAGCTGCACCAGTAATAAATCTGCGCTTTTTAATACATATGGCCCTCCACAGCCATTATATCAACGTGGCAATCAATATGCGAAAGGGATAGGGGTTCCGAGAGACGATGCAAAAGCTGTGCACTATTACCAATTAGCCGCAGAACAAGGTTATGCTCAAGCACAATTAGCTTTAGCAAATATGTACCGCACGGGGCGAGGCGTGCCTCGCGACTATACCCTCGCGGCACAATGGTATGCCAAAGCGGCAAAGCAAAAAAACCAGCAAGCAGAACAAAGCTTAGGGTTACGCTATTTGCTAGGACAAGGCGTAGAACAAGATAATGAAAAAGCATTTTACTGGTTTAAACAGGCGGCAGAACAAGATAATGCCCTTGCCCAAAATGAATTAGCCTATATGTATGCTGCAGGAAAAGGCACACCCCAAAATTATACGCAAGCGTTTCTCTGGTACCAACGTGCCGCAAATCATGGGCTTTCAAGTGCAGAATATAATTTAGCCATGTTTTACGCTAATGGTATTGGCACCCCCGTTAATAAAGCACTAGCAAAACAATGGCTGCAAAAGTCTGCCGCACATGGATTTGGCCCTGCGCAGTCAGCGCTAAAGAAGCTGTGACATGCCACACTCGCCACGTAAGCGTTTTGGTCAACACTTTCTGCATGATCAAAGCATCATTGCGCACATTCTTGCTGCCATGCACCCCCAGCCGCATCAACATTGGGTAGAGATTGGTCCAGGACAAGGTGCACTCACTATTCCCATGTTAAAGAAAATTCAGCAACTGGATGCCATAGAATTAGATCGGGATCTCATTATCAGTTTACAAGCTCAGTGTGTTCCGTGGGGAATATTACATCTTTATAACGCAGATGCATTAGCTTTTGATTTTGCACAATTAAAACGTGATAACCAACCCCTGCATATTTTTGGCAATTTACCGTATAATATCTCTACACCCTTGCTATTTCATTTACTAACCTTTGCAACTGATATTGCTAGCATGCATTTTATGCTACAAAAAGAAGTAGCCGATAGACTGGCTGCAAAATCGGGTACCGCTAACTACGGCCGGTTAAGCGTCATGATGCAATACCATTGCCAAGCAGACTATTTACTGGATGTGCCTGCACATTGCTTTACCCCACCGCCAAAAGTAGCATCCAGTGTCATTCGCCTTACCCCCTACGCGAGCTTGCCTTATCCTTGTCATCAGTACTCATTACTTGAGTTAGTGGTAAAACATGCATTTGGACAGCGCCGTAAAACCTTACGTAATAGTTTAAGAGAGTTCATCGATGATGCTACATGGCAAGCATTGCCGATCGATTCTAGTTTACGTGCTGAGGCACTGACACCGAAAGATTTTGTTATGCTGGTCAATGCATTATCAGGAATTAAATCATGAGCACTTATGTCATTGGCGATATTCAAGGATGTTTTGCGCAGCTACAAAAATTGCTTGATAAACTAGCATTTAATGCCGCACGTGACACCTTATGGTTCACAGGAGATTTAGTAAATCGCGGCCCGCAATCACTTGAAGTATTACGTTTTATTAAGCAATTAGGAGATGGTCACTATACAGTACTAGGTAATCATGATTTACATTTATTAGCTATTGCTTACCATACGCAACAACCATCACCACACGATACGTTAGACGCTATTCTACAAGCTTCTGATCGTGATGCACTTATAAGCTGGTTACGTCATCGTCCCTTGGTGCATCACGATGCAACATTAGGCTTTACTATGATGCATGCTGGCATAGCACCCACTTGGAGCATTCAGCAAGCACTCTCTCTGGCACAGGAAGTTGCTGTAGAATTACAAGGCCTAATCCCACAAAACTTGCTGCAACACGTATATGGCAATCAACCTGATCAATGGCAAGATTCCTTATCAGGATGGGATAGATTACGCTGTATTATTAATTACTTTACACGCGCCCGTCTTTGTCATCCCGATGGCAGGTTAGATCTAGAATATAAAGGCCCTGCTCACCATGCAACTCTCACCCCCTGGTTTCAATTGCCACAACGTATCACCAAAAATGACAACTTGGTGTTTGGTCATTGGGCAGCACTAGGCGGTGTTACAGACACTCCGCATGTGTATGCATTAGATACGGGTTGCGCATGGGGATGCCAGCTTACAGCAATGTGTTTGGAGAGCAAGGTAAGAGTAAGCGTTGAGTGCAGGTAAAAAACATAAAGACTTTTCTACACCTGCCGCTCTAACACCAGAAAACTATAAGCATAAGGATTTTCGGTATCTGCTACATGATCCTCGCGCGCTACTTCGCGCCATTCGGTCAAATTCAACTCTGGAAAATAAGCATCGCCCACAAAAGCATGATGTACAATAGTAAGATAGATACGCTGCAGCTGCGGCAACATTTGCCGATATAATTCACTACCACCAATCACACACACTTCTCCTTGTGTCGCTTCTTGTGCAGCTAATAGTGCCGCTTCTGGCGAAGTCACCACCATACAACCAGAAGCGTGAAATTGTACATCGTGGGTAACAATAATATTCAGCCTACCCGGCAAAGGACGGCCAATAGAGGCATAGGTTTTGCGACCCATAATAATGGGCTTCCCCATGGTGACTGCCTTAAAACGACGTAAATCCGCGGGTAAATGCCAAGGTAACTGGTTATGACAGCCAATAACTCTATTTTCCGCCATGGCCACCACCGCTGTTACCCACATCATTACATCATCCCTGGTGCACGCCTTGCTTCTTGCTCACACGTATACGCCGCCTTCTGGCTTCATTCATCATAGGCTCTTCTGCTACCCGAGAAAATAACCCATTAGGCCCAGCTGCAAGAGAAGACTCTTGATCCCGATTGTGATAACGCCGATCAACGGCTGGTTGCGGTCTAGGCGCAGCAGATAGCAAACGCTGTTCAACAACCGGCGGAGATGGGCTATGATTTACCGAATGATTATTCGCCGCTCGTAACGCTCGCACTTCACTTATTAAAAATTGCATAGCTACGTGTAATGCATTTAAATGTGACAAAATATCCAGTGTATCAGCGCCTTGCTCTATACATTGTAGCGTTGCCCGTAGTTCTGCATTCTCACGTCGTAACTGCGCTAGCTCTGCAGTATAAGGATTGGCAACAGGTACTCCGAATACTGCCTCTTCCGCAAGTACATCTCCATTGTTTCGATTTTGCATAAAAATATGTCTCCCTTAAGTGTCAACTATACTGCTAGATTCGCCACCTCGGCCTAGTAGCTTCTTCTTCCTCCTCTGCTCTTCTTCGCACTGCACCGCTTGGATAAACCATGTTAATTTGGAATGTGAAATAGATAGAAGAATTTGCCGGATGACACTGTAGTGCCAGTGCTAATGCTGTTTTACCCGCATTATCCTCTTTACGAAAATCAATGTGTTGACTAAATAGATAATCCACTAACAGCTTATCACCCAGTACACCTGCCCAATGCAAAGCGGTACGACCTAAACAATCTACCGCATTTACATCAGCATGCCCTTGCTCACAAAGCATTTTTATTATCGCCAAACTTGCCTGACGATCTTGACGAGAATCAGGATAAAGACGAACTGCCATAATTAATGCTGTGGCCTGCCACGGGATATGGTTACCCTCTCTCATAATATCCATATGCTGTTGGTAAGTAGTATCCGTTACAATAGCATCAACATTCGGCATAGGTTCCATAGCAAGCAACGCACGTACCGCCTCCACGTGGCGGTGTAATACGGCTACATGTAATGGCGTCATGTGCTGTCTCCGCACATCGATATTGGCACTTTGTGCTAGGCAACGCTGAATATCTGCAACATTATTTTCCCTCACTGCAACAAATAATAACTCATCCCAATACTGCTGCTCTCTTTCGTAAGTAACCTGAGGAGAAACAGGCGTAGGCCCTGGCAATGTTGGCACTGCGACAGCACGATTCACCTCCGCCGTGGGCAAAGCAACAACGGGTTCCTCTGCTGCAGTGGCTGCTGATGGCTGTTGTTTTGCTGCCTCTTTCAATGCGGCTAATTCTTTTAATCGCGGCAAGATATTTTGTTTAAATTCAGCAATCAGCGCTTTCATAACAAAATCAGGCTGTAACTGCAGCGAAGATAGTTGCACACTTGTCACAGGACTAGAAATAACCTTATTTGCATTCGGCCCAACCGATCTCTCTCGAAACCACTGTTTAATGGCTGCTTTTTCATAAGTATAGCCATCAGCAGCACGTACTGGATCAACAAAGGGCGACAGGGTAATAGGACATAATAACCCATAAGGATAATATTCTGCATCAGGATCAAGCTCTATAGCTGTTGTCTGGTTAGTCGCTACAGCAGGCGTAGCCGACTGCAATGGCTGTGCTGGTAAAACAGGTGGCACAGGGAAATAATCCTCCGCAAATATTCTGATTCTTTGACGCGCATCGATATGTACCTGTTGATTTAATCTCCCTTCAGCCCTTGCCGGTCGAGCAGTAGTAGGTTGCTCCGGTGTCGTCGCTACAGCAGGCGTAGCCAATGCAGCGTGAATAGCTCCTGTACCACCTTGTTGGTCATGCTGGCGTACTCGGATAGGTACTCGTCGTCGTGGTGTCATAAGCGTTATTCTCTTTTACAAGTAATAATCCACCTTAGCAAAAGAATACCATCCATCGCAAGTTGGGTATTTTTTTGTCACAATCTAGTAGATCGTTTCACTGATTCTGTCCTTCTGGCGCTCAGATTACGAGTATTTTAAGTGTTCTGATTGAAAAAAAGCGCAGGAATACTTGCGGTATTTCGAGCTTTTTTGAGTGAAGAACACTTAAAAGACGATGCAAGATGAGATGCCAGAAGGACAGAATCAGTGAAACGATCTACTAGAGCTTGCGAAGGATCCCTATCCTTCTTATTATTAAGAGGAATTCTTCGCTGATATCCCTAATAATAGGACACAGCATGACCACTTCATTACTACCTAGTTACACCGAACTCAATACGGCTCTCAGCACTGCTCAATCAGGCTATCAAGCTTCTCAAGTACATGGGCTATTATGTGGATTACTATGCGGCAATCCCAATACACATCCAAAATGGGAAAGCCTAATACTAGGCTCAAAAAAAAATAAACGCATACAAGAATTATTACAAAACATGTTCGAGATCAGTACTGCGCAATTACGTGAATTTTCTTTTGAGTTTCATTTATTACTGCCTACTGATGACCAAGATATCCATGCGCGCACTGAAGCATTAGGCCTATGGTGCCAAGGATTTTTAACGGGGTTAAAAATAACACAAACTCCGATTGTTAACCGTGATCCAAATGAAATCACTGATGCACTGAATGACATCATTGAAATCGCGCAAATTAACCATGAAGAAACGGAAGAAAATAATGAAAATGAAGGCACTTATACGGAATTAGTTGAATACGTTAGACTAGCTGTGTTAATGGTCTATCAAGAATTACGCCAGGAAAGGAGACATGCTAATGATAAAAATGACTGAATATGCACAGCGCAGAAAACAGCTGATGAAACACCTTGGCACCCAAGGACTAGTCATTATACCAGCAGCCCCCATGGCTAATCGCAGTAATGACACTTTCTATCCTTACCGCCAACATAGTGATTTCTATTATCTTACCGGCTTTGCAGAACCCGAAGCGGTATTAGTTCTTGCACCAAAAAGAGCAGCCGGAGAATTTGTATTATTTTGTCGCCCACGTGAACGCGCAAAAGAACAATGGGAAGGATTACGTACAGGACAAGACGGTGCACGCAAAAAGTTCGGAGCAAACCAAGCCTTGCCCATTGCAGATTTAGCAAAACATCTTCCTGATTTGCTGGAAGGACGGGAACATATTCATTGCACATTAGGCGTAAATAAAGACTTCGATGAAATATTACTCCAAGCCGTCAAGCAAATACGTGGCAAGATTCGCAGTGGGTTACAGTCTCCCGTGTCATTTGTCGACATTACTCCCTCCATTCACGAAATGCGTTTATGCAAAAGCCCAGCAGAAATTGCCCTCATTCGCAAAGCTATTGATATCTCTACACATGCGCATCTACGCGCCATGCAGTTATGCAAACCTGGCATATATGAGTATCAGTTAGAAGCAGAACTGCTACATGAGTTTTACCGACAAGGTGCACGTTATCCAAGTTACACATCGATTGTAGGCAGCGGTGCAAATAGCTGTATTTTGCATTACGTCGACAATGACCAAAAAATCAACCATCGCGACTTGGTACTCATTGATGCCGGTGCAGAATATCAAATGTATGCAGCTGATTTAACTCGAACCTTCCCTGCTAATGGTAAATTTTCTGCTGAACAACGTGCTATTTATGAAATTGTTCTCGCCTCGCAATTAGCCGCAATTAAAACTATCAAACCCGGTATTGCTTGGCCAGTGATGCAGCAAGCTATTGTGAAAGTCATTACCGAGGGATTATTAGATGTAGGATTACTCAAAGGTAATCTAAAGAAACTGCTAGAAACGCAAGCGTATTTACCTTTTTATATGCATAAATCAGGCCATTGGCTAGGATTAGATGTACACGACATGGGCCGTTACAAGGTACAAGGAAAATGGCGCACTTTACGGCCTGGTATGGTATTTACAGTAGAACCAGGAATTTATATTTCTGCTGACATCCCGCATGTACCCAAGCGTTGGCATAATATTGGTATTCGCATTGAAGACGATGTAGTGGTAACAAAGACAGGTTGTGAAGTGTTAAGTAAAAACCTGCCTAAAACTGTTGCAGACATCGAAGCAGTCATGGCCGGGTAATAAAACTAACGATGCATCAAACATACGACATTATCATTGTGGGTGGTGGATTAGTTGGTTCTAGTTTGGCGTGCGCGATATTAGCCAAAAACCCTCAGCTGCAACTAGCATTAGTCGATGCTAATTCAGAACAACATGCTGATCCACGACTGCTTGCGCTACATCTAGGCAGTTGCCAACTACTCATGCATTTAGGATTATGGGAAAATTTATCTGCCCATGCCTGTCCCATTCACCAAGTACATGTATCTACACAAGGCCGTTTCGGTGCAGTACGCTTATCGCACACAGATATAGAAAAAACCATGCTAGGGCATGTCATTCCCGCCCAAGTTATTAACGCAGCGTTTAATGCACGACTAAGTAGCATGGCTAACCTGACCCTATTACACCCTGCGCGCTTGAAAAAACTGCACCAAGAAGAGCATGGAGTATGGGTAGAAGTGGAAGAAGTAAAAGAAGATAGTCAAATCCCCGCCACTCTTGCTTCTTTAAAAGGGAAAGAATCTAGCTGGAAAGGATTTTCTTCTATTGTCATTGCCGCAGATGGTAGTTATTCCACAGTACGTGAACAATTGGGCATTAAAACAGAAGTCATTGATTACCAACAAAGCGCCATTGTCACTATCACCGAGCTCAAACGCCCGCATCAATATATCGCTTACGAACGTTTTACCGATGCGGGTACCATTGCCATGTTGCCACTTACCGCACAACGTTGTGCCACAATTTGGTCAGCAACGAATGCACACACTGCGACGCTTATGGCCATGCAAGACACTGAATTTTTACACACCTTACAACAACAATTTGGTTATCGCTTAGGGCGCTTCATCGCCATACAAAAACGCCATGTTTTCCCTCTGCAGCAAATTCGTGCCATGCAATCTGGCTATCAATCGGTATTATTACTAGGTAATGCTGCCCATACTTTACATCCTGTTGCAGCACAAGGATTAAATCTGGCACTCTATGAAGTCGCTTGTCTAGCTGATGCCCTTACCAAAAATACAGATTTGTATAATCTTCGCACTTGTCTGCAACAAACTGCAGAACAAGCGCAACAACAACTCACTACTAGCCGCAACTTATCGAATTATCTGGCACGGTATATAGATAAAAATTCTTTGTTAACATCCACATTGCGGCAATTAGGTATGCTGGGGTTAGATCTTATGCCTAATATTAAACGGCAATTTATTCAGCGTGTTACTGGGCAATGGGGAAAGGTACCGTCATTATTTTTAGCTTCCTCCCTCTAGTACAACAAGCGATGATATTTTTTCAATATCTGCTGCACCTGTTGGTGCGGTAAAGCATAGACTGTCATCCCACCCGCACCTGTCATCGTCTCTGCAGCCACCAGAGAATTAATAATCGCTTCTTCAGTTGCATAAATCACTGCAGCGAATAATGGATCCATCGCTTCATTCGCTAGCATTTGAATGGTCACCTTCTGCTGCTTAGCTCCGCCCGCTCCTGGGTTCGCCGTTGAAAACGCCATGATAATATCTCCAGAAGAGTTCATAGCGATACCGCCTGTCCTGGCAATACCTAATGCAGCGTGTTTTGCTAAACGTTTGAGTTGGTTAGATGTCAATGGTGCATCGGTTGCCACCACAACAATAATAGAACTTTTTGGAGCCAGTGTACGCGCCACTGTTTGCTGCTCCATGGTAATTTCCTTACCCACCGGCACCCCAGCAATCAACAACTGATCACGCAACCCAAAATTCGACTGCACTAACACCCCCACCCGATAGCCACCTTCTTGTGCAGTTATCTGTCGTGATGCAGTACCCGTCCCACCTTTGAACCCGAAAGTCTTCATGCCCGTACCGCCACCAACATTGCCTTCTACAATGGCTCCCTCTTTAGCATTATCCAATGCCTGAAATACATGCTGTTCCTTAATGTGCTGCCCATTAATATCATTCAAAAAACCATCATATGTCTCCGCTACCACCGGCAAAGAAAACTTATCTATCAATTGATCATGCTGGTGCTGCCATTTTACTACAGCATCATGCACCACTCCCACGCTATGGGTGTTGGTCAACATAATAGGTCCCTCTAAAAATCCAGATTCTTCCACCCAAGTTGTACCTGTCATTTCGCCATTGCCATTCAAAGGGAACCATGCGGCAAACACGGAGTCAGTAGAAGTTTTGCCACGAGGAAAAATAGCGGTCACACCTGTACGAATTACCGGTTGACGATATTGAGAGTCCCCAGAAATAACCGTAGCATAACCAACTTGTACCCCTTTAATATCAGTGATAGCATTCAATGGCCCTGGAATCCCTTCGAATGGAATACCTAAATCACGCGCCCTTGGTTTTATCTGCGCATTACTCAAAGGAGAGGTCATTATTATTACTCCCAGCGCGATCATAGTACAAAAAATTTTCGTTTTTTTCATAGTTTAGTTTATAAATTGATCCCCCTGCGACCGTAACCTTTTAAATATAAAAAGGCAAGATGCTATGCAATCCCCAAAAACAGATACAGAAAAAAATTTGATTGAAATAACTACACAACTATTGCTTGACCTGGATGAAAAAACAAAACACGTTACTTTGCATGCATCATTACAACGTCACTTAGGGATTGATAGCCTAGCACGCGCGGAATTATTTCAACGTATAGAAAAAGTATATGGGATTTCTTTTCCCGATCGACTCATGACCGAAGCAGAAACATTAAATGATATATTACATTACTTACAACAAACCCACCCAGCGATAAAAAACATTGCTCCTTCCTCATCCACTACAGCAACAGACAAAGAACCCTCGCCCGTCGATCCGTCTAATGTCGCATCATTAACTGATTTACTCTTGCTGTATGCGCAACAATCGCCGCAACGTAAACATATTTACTTTCAGAACGAAGATGGTAATGAAGAAATTCTTACCTATGGCGATTTATTACAGCAAGCATTAATTGTTGCCCATGCCCTACAGCAACGCGGATTACGTCCTGGTGAAACTGTTGCCATTATGTTACCTACACAATTAGGTTTTTTTTATGCTTTTTTTGGTATCTTATTCGCAGGCGGCATCCCTGTACCCATTTATCCACCGTTTCGCGCCCATGCTCTAGAAACTTATGCGAAACAAGAGTCTCATATCCTACGCAGCGCCGAAGTACGCATATTAATTACCTTCCAACAAGTAGAAAACCTAAGTCGTCTCCTGAGTGCTTTTGTCCCCAGCTTGTCTCTGGTTACTACGTTGCAAGAATTAACAAAAAACCCGCAGTCCGCAGCGATTATCAGTGCTAAATCTCATGACAAAGCCTTTATCCAATACACCTCTGGCAGTACCAACGTTCCCAAAGGAGTATTGCTAACACATTACAATTTATTATCTAACATTCGCGCTTATGGAAAAGCTATTCAAGTATCGCCACATGATAAAGTCGTCAGTTGGTTACCTCTTTATCATGACATGGGATTAATTGGCGCATGGTTAGGTAGCCTGTATTTTGGACTACCGCTTATTCTCATGACGCCGTTCAGTTTTTTAAATCGACCTGAACGTTGGCTATGGGCAATACACTATCACCGCGCTACCTTGTCTGCTGGACCGAATTTTGCCTATGAACTATGCATTAAAAAAGTGGATCCTATCGTTATTGAAGGTTTGGACTTAAGTTCATGGCGTATAGCAGCCAACGGAGCCGAAGCAGTGTATCCAAACACACTCGAACGTTTTATCGAAAAATTCGCCCCGTATGGATTTAAACCAGAGTCCTTATACCCTGTGTATGGCTTAGCAGAATCTACCGTAGCCTTAGCCATCCCACCTTTAGGCCATCTACCACGAATTGATTCTATTGATAGGCAAATTTTTGAAAAAGAACAACGCGCCGTACCCATTGCCACTACCAGCAAAAATCTTCGTGCCTTCCCTGCCTGTGGCAAACCCATCCCAGGGCATGAAGTACGTATAGTCGATGCTGCCAATCAAGTATTACCAGAACGGTATATTGGCCAATTGCAATTTCGTGGGCCCTCTACCATGCAGGGCTATTATAACAACCCAGAGGCAACCGCTGCGGTTTTTCACCACGGCTGGGTAGACTCTGGTGATCTCGCTTATTTAGCAGACGATGAGATTTTTATTACTGGCCGCAAAAAAGATGTCATCATTAAAGCAGGTAGGAATCTATATCCTGCAGAAATAGAAGAATTAGTCGGCACTGTGCCTGGCATTCGCCAAGGTTGTGTGATTGCTTTCGGCATATATGATACAGAACGTGGTACTGAGCAATTAATCATTGTCGCAGAAACACGGCAAAAACACCCAACAGAACACGAGCAATTACGCGCAAACATCCATGAATTAGCTGCCACACTTGATATCGTACCTGATCATATTGTATTAGTCCCCTCCCATGCTATTCCTAAAACATCCAGTGGCAAACTACAGCGCTCTGCCTGCAAACAAGCCTATCTAACAGGAAAATTATCTAGTCAAGCCTCTCCACTGTGGCAAATAACCAAGCTAGGTATGAAATGGCTGGGGCTAAAAACTATGCATCTAAGTAGTAACCTAGCTAAATTAGTGTATACCAGCTATGTGGCATTGTTATTTGCGCTAACACTACCTATGATCTGGATAGTCCTACATATCATCACTCCGGAAAAAGCCAGAAGGCTATGTCAAATCTGGGCGAAATGTATATGCAGGTTAGCTTTTTGCCCGATTAAAGTGATTGGCAAAGAGTATTTACTGCCAACCAAATCTGTTATTTACGCGGCTAATCATGCAAGCTATGCTGATGCACTCTTTTTACTTGCGACTTTACCGGCTAATGTGCGTTTTGTAGGAAAAAAAGAGTTACTAAACACACCGGTTATTCGCACATTTATGCAAAAATTAAGTTATTTAGCGGTAGATCGCGTTGACTTATCGCAAGGACTTGAAGATACAAAAACCATTGAAGGCACCTTGCAACAAGGTGCGGCTATTGCTATTTTTCCTGAAGGAACATTTGGCTATGCAGTAGGGTTACGCCCTTTTAAATTAGGTGCATTCAAGTTATCAGCAGAAACCCATACCCCCCTCTGCTCAGTGGCAATTCGAGGTACACGTTGGATTTTACGCAATACCAATCGCCTACTAAAGCCAGGACGAGTAACCATAACTGTCAATCCCCCTATCACGCCACAAGGTAAGGAATGGCAAGAAATTACACGTTTAAAGCAGGCGGTTCGTGCAGAAATTGCTAAGCATTGTGGCGAACCTACGCTAGACTTGATTGCCCCGGCCAGTTTCAATAAGGTAAAACAGTAAGGAAAACACAGGAGTTGCTGTTTCCAATGAATCGACAACAACGTCATAATATTACCTTAGCGGCTTGGTGTTTTTATGACTGGGCTAGTGCCTCTTTCCCTATCATCGTCACTACCTTTATCTTCGCGACCTATTTCACTACCCATGTTGCTGCAAATAAAATCGTCGGCACGTACCAATGGGCAACAGCAACGTCTATTGCTGGTCTTATTATTGCCATCACTAGTCCCTTATTTGGTGCCATCGCTGATTACAGTGGCCATCACAAACGCTGGCTATTTCTGTTCACCTTACTATGCGTTATCAGTACTGCGTTATTATGGTATACCTATCCCTCAGTAGAATATGTTACCTTCACGCTGATATGCGTCATCATTGGCACTATTGGCTTAGAGCTGAGCTTGGTGTTTTATAATGCATTTCTTCCCTACCTAGTTAAACCTCATTACATTGGGCGGCTTTCAGGCATAGGCTGGGGATGCGGGTATATTGGCGGCATTATAGCCTTAACATTAACACTAATTCTTTTCGTACAATCCACCCCTGCTTGGCTAAATACACAATCAGCAGAGCAAATTCGTATTTGTGGCCCCCTCGCTGCCGTATGGTATTTTTTATTTTCCCTGCCACTATTTTTTCTCGTCCCCGAATCTACAACAGCAGAGATGCCATTATTACGTGCTGTTCGCTCAGGCACTAAAGACTTGATCCGTACTTTAAAAGCTTTACCTAAAAGAAAAAATATATCGATTTATCTTATCTCACATATGATTTATACCGATGGATTAAATACCTTATTTGCCTTCGGTGGTATTTATGCTGCAGGTACCTTACATTTTAGCTTTTCAGAAGTATTACTATTCGGCATTATGACCAATATCACTGCGGGAATCGGTGCGATTACATTATCCTGGGTAGATGATTATTTAGGTTCTAAACCTACTATTTTACTCTCATTAACCTGCTTATTCATATTTGGAACTCTCATTCTAGTCGCAGAACACAAATATGCATTTTGGATTTTTGCACTATTATTGAGCGTTTTCATCGGCCCATCGCAATCAGCTAGTCGCTCATTAATGACCCGATTAATCCCCCAAGAAAAAGCCACGGAAATGTTTGGTCTATATGCACTTTCTGGAAAAATTACTGCCTTTATCGGGCCTTGGCTACTGGGTTCCATGACATTATTATTTGATAGCCAACGCGTTGGCATGGCAACCATTCTAGTGTTTTTTCTTTTCGGTGGCTGGTTATTGCTATATGTAAAAGAAAAGCCGGAAATACCACTTGCAAAACCAGCTAATTTACTTTGAAATAACAAAGTTATCTGATATTTCACCCCTTGCCGTTTTTAAGGAATATGCATATGAGTAATCACGTACATGCCATTACTGATGACGCTTTCGAAACAGAAGTCATTAACGCAAGTACTCCTGTACTTGTTGACTTTTGGGCACAATGGTGCGGACCATGTAAAGCCCTTGCACCTGTTCTTGATGATATTGCTGCGCAATACGCGGGAAAAGTAAAGTTTGTTAAATTAGATGTTGATAAAAATACAAATACACCGCCTAAGTTTGGCGTCAGAGGCATCCCCACTTTAATTCTCTTTAAAGGCGGACAAGTCAAAGCAACGCAAGTGGGGTTATTATCAAAAACTGAACTGATGCAATTTATAGATACACATGCATAAATCTGTCATTTTAAGCGTATGGCTGGTCATCCTGAGCCCTTCGACAAGCTCAGGGCGAACGGCCAGAATTTTTGTCATGTACTGAAAATACCCTATTGTACAAGTACTATGTTTAATGTTATTTTATGGCTTAGAGAGTATCTCTCTCATTAAACCTACGTAATTTTTCGGAAAAACTCCCAAAATTAAAAAGTCAATCTAAATGCAATCAATCAAGGCGCAAACTATCATGAATCTCACCGAGCTTAAGAAAAAAAATGTCTCTGAATTAATCGAACTCTCTGAACAATATGGCTTAGAAAACATGGCCCGTTGCCGTAAGCAAGATATTATCTTCGCAATTCTAAAAGAACACGCAAAACGCGGTGAAGATATTTACGGCGATGGCGTATTAGAGATTCTTCCAGATGGCTTTGGTTTTCTCCGTTCGGCGGAAGGCTCTTATCTGGCTGGTCCTGACGATATTTATGTTTCACCTAGTCAAATCAGGCGCTTCAACCTACGCACTGGCGATAGTATCGCCGGGAAAATTCGCCCTCCTAAAGAAGGTGAGCGGTATTTTGCGCTATTAAAAGTAGATAGCATTAACTTTGAGGCACCTGAACATGCTAAAACAAAAATCCTCTTTGAAAATCTTACCCCATTATTTGCAAATAGCCGATTAAAATTAGAATTGGGTAATGGTAGCACAGAAGATCTTACCGCTCGCGTCATTGACTTGCTTTCTCCTATTGGTAAAGGCCAACGCGGCTTAATTGTATCGCCTCCGAAAGCAGGTAAAACCATGATGCTGCAAAACATTGCGCATTCCATTGCCCATAATCATCCTGAGTGTTATCTCATGGTATTACTCATTGATGAGCGTCCTGAAGAAGTTACAGAAATGACACGCTCAGTTAAGGGTGAAGTCATTGCCAGCACCTTCGATGAGCCAGCCAATCGCCACGTACAAGTCGCAGAAATGGCTATAGAAAAAGCCAAGCGCTTAGTCGAACACAAGCGCGATGTCGTGGTGTTACTTGACTCCATCACCCGCTTAGCTCGTGCTTATAACACAGTGGTACCTGCCTCTGGCAAGGTGCTAACCGGTGGTGTCGATTCTAATGCTTTACAACGCCCAAAACGTTTCTTTGGTGCGGCACGTAATATTGAAGAAGGTGGCAGTCTCACGATTATTGCCACTGCATTAGTAGAAACAGGATCTAAAATGGATGATGTTATTTATGAAGAGTTTAAAGGTACAGGTAACATGGAAATTCACCTGGATCGCCGTATCGCAGAACGCCGTATTTACCCGGCAATTAATATTAATCGTACCGGTACACGACGCGAAGAATTACTAGCGCCACCAGAAGAAATTCAAAAGATGTGGATTATGCGTAAATTGCTCCACCCGATGGATGATTTAGCCGCGATCGAATTTTTGATTGATAAGATGAAAGATTGTAAAACCAATGAAGACTTTTTTGATGCGATGAAACGGTTCTAATTATGCATTTCTGGTTATTCAAATCAGAACCCAAAACCTTTAGCATTGACAATCTAAAAAAACAACCGCAGCAAACCACTTGCTGGGATGGCGTACGCAATTACCAAGCACGCAACTTCATGCGTACTATGCAAGTAGGGGATCGCGGCTTTTTTTATCACTCGAATGCTAATCCACCAGGCATCGTTGGCATAGTAGAAGTGGTAAAAACAGCTCACCCTGATTTTACTGCCTGGGATATGCACTCCCCTCATTATGACGCAGACAGCACGCCCGAACACCCGCGCTGGTTTATGGTAGATGTACGCTTAGTAGAGAAATTTGATCGGTGCATCACTTTAGACGCCATTAAACAACACTCACAGTTACGGTCTATGCAAGTTGCGAGAAAAGGCAACCGTTTATCTATTACTCCCGTAACACCTGCAGAATGGCAAACTGTGTTAACCCTAGATAACCCTAGAAGCGACAGGAGTTCCCGCTAACACTGTCATCCTGAGCGTCAGGCGCTGTCATCCTGAGCGTCAGCGAAGGATCAGCATCCTTGTCACAATACAGTCAACAAGGATGCTGATCCTTCGCTGACGCTCAGGATGACAGTGTTAGCGGGAACTCCTGCAGGAACTGCTGGTTATTTCGGTCTGGAACCAACTGAATGCTCAGAAGAAAACCATAGATCATTTTCTAGCGGCGGTGAAATAGGTCTGCTATCACTTAGAAAACCCATGCCAGTAGCGCCTAAAGCGGCTGATGTAGGAGAAGAAGACAATGGTTTATGTTTCTTTCTAGCATCAGTATCCGAAGGTGA
>Ga0155554_140_pt2 | contig 23474 bp, 21 predicted proteins | sample RifCSPhighO2_12_FD_107211 | JGI IMG/M metagenome (GOLD analysis project Ga0155554, IMG submission 107211) | Gammaproteobacteria bacterium RIFCSPHIGHO2_12_FULL_41_20 | reverse complement strand
AAAAATCATACTAGAAAAATAACTTTTAATCTCAAATCGCCAATGCTTTCAACGTCTTGATTTGCGCAACAACGCCCTTTCGCAGAGTTTACCCTAGAGCGAAGCGAAGGGCTCAAGATGACATAAAGTTATTTTTGTCGTGTACATAGAATATTTTCGCATTTTCGGTCATTAATTTTACTGGCTTTAATCTATTCTTAATTTCTCCTTTGATATAATCCCAGAAAACAGTTGCACAGCGAACATAAACAAACGAGGTTAGATATGAGATTAAGCCCAACTTCCATCACCCAAATTTGTGGCGATTCGGAAAAAATCATCGTTTATGGGTTTAGCCAATGTAAATACGAGGCTGTAGCGAAAGCGCTTCAAACAACTCTCACACATGTTTATACATGGTCCTCAACTCCTTATGCTTATATTAGGGCAAATCAATTCGCCTTCTTCACAACAACCTATCGATGTAAATCAGGGATAACCAATTTAGTTATAGAAAATGTTCATAGAAAAAGGCAGGGAGAACCTATTATACCCTTGTTATTTTGTATTGGGTATGAAGATAGTGATGACCCTAGTAGTTTTTTTCAATTAGACATTAGCTCGGTTGCAAGGTCTATATCTATAGATAGTTACACTCATTCTGAATTACGTCGATGCTATAAATTGGTTACCGAAACTTCGCCTGAAGTACAAGAGGTCGCAAGAGAAACACTAAAATTTGTTAAAATTAGAAAAATACCAAATTCCGATACTTATGAACTTATAAGATTACCCCCGTTTTGGGAAGAGGAGAAATGGCTATCCAGCTGGCAACAGAGGCGACACAGTACTCGTTCTCTTGATCAAAAACCCGACTGGAGAAAGGCAATAGAGCGACATACCCAGAGTTTTAATGATTCCTCTCCACAAGCACACAACACCAAGCTTCCCCTTGACCGAGATTTTAAGAAGTTATACTCCAATAAATTCAAACCTTAATACCTAATGTGTTAGGTCAACACTTTTATGACTGCTCTTTCAGCAGTTAGTTAAGCTAATCTCGCTTTTCTGATATCATCTAGTTATTATACTTACATGAAAAATCAACAACGCGCCTTCCAACCTATTGGTATTTTTGATAGCGGCATTGGCGGCTTAACAGTTGCCCATGCAGTGGTAGCGCATTTGCCAAAAGAAAATATCATTTATTTTGGTGATACCGCCCACCTACCCTATGGAGATAAATCCGCCGCAGCTATCCAAGCTTACTCCGTTAAAATCGCGCATATGTTGCTGCAACAACAATGCAAACTCATTCTTATCGCCTGTCATTCTGCCTCTGCTGCCGCTTTTGAACTAGTAAAAGAATATGTAGCAAGCAAAGCCATTGTCATGAATGTCATTGATCCACTGATTCAGTTATTACACAAACACTATACGCATAAACGCATTGGCTTAATTGGCACCAAGCAAACCGTAAACTCTAATATTTACAAAAAAAAGATCGATTATTTAAACACAAAAATCACTTTAACCACACATGCTACTAATTTATTAGCTGCAGCCATCGAAGAATTTGGAAATCATAAAATTATAGATAGTTTATTAGCTGAATACTTATCCTCGCCGCATCTACAGCAAATTGATGCGCTTATTTTAGCGTGTACTCACTATCCGATTATTAAAGAAAGGATCACTGCTTATTATAAAAACACCGTGGAAATTATCGATTCCTCAGAGATTGTAGCTAAAGCCGTCAAACATCGCTTAGAAGAAGATAATTTACTAAACACAGACAGTACAGGATCGAAACTATTTTATGTTTCTGACTATACGGAATCGTTTGCTACTGGGGCAAAATTATTTTTTAATCAAGAGATAGAGTTAGAACATTACCCACTGTGGGATTAAGGCCAATGAACTATCGCCACGTATATCACGCGGGTAATTTTGCTGATGTACTAAAACACGTGACACTGACCGGCCTTATACTCGCGCTGTTACGCAAAGATACGCCATTTTGTTATTTGGACACACACGCAGGCACGGGTTATTACGACCTGCTCTCAGAAACTGCGCAAAAAAACCAAGAGCATGCACAAGGCATCTTAAAACTACTGCAACAAGATCACGCGCCTGTACTGATTAAACGTTATCTAGGTTGTATACGCCAGGTGAATAACCGTTTATCGCAATCGCGATTTGCTTCATTTCGCTATTACCCGGGCTCACCTTATATTGTCCGAAATTTCTTGCGTACCAAAGACCGCATGATTTTGTGTGAATTACAGCCGCAAGACTACCAAATATTGAAGGCCGCTTTTAATACTGATCAACAAGTGGCGATACACCATGCCGATGGATTTCTAGGCCTAAAAGCGTTTTTACCCCCGCGAGAACATCGCGGATTGGTTTTAATCGATCCACCTTATGAAAATCCTAATGAATGGATGCGCATCGCTTCTGCATTACCTCTCGCACTAAAACGCTGGGAAACAGGTATCTATGCCATTTGGTACCCAATTAAAGAACGCCGCCCTATCGAACAGCTCCACCAACATCTACGCAAAACCATAAAAAAACCCATTTTATTAATAGAATTAATTATTTATCCTGAAACTATCCCTAATTATTTATATGGGTGCGGTATGTTATGCATTAATCCTCCCTGGCAATTTCAAAAAGAAATCAATGCCATGCTGCCTTGGTTATGGAAAATTTTAACCACTGACCGCCAAGGCAGTTATCGCTGTCATCTGCTAAAATAAAGGGATAAGAATAGAAAAGAAAAACAAGGAGGGAAGCATCATGAAAAAACTTCTATTATCTCTATGTGCAGTCTTGTTTGCCACTATGCTATTGGCTGCATGCACAACTTCACAACGCAAAGATGCGGGCATGGTAGCTGGCGGTGTCGTTGGTGGTGTGGCTGGTCATGCCATTACTGGTGGCAGTACTGCAGGCACGATTATTGGCTCTGTTGGTGGTGCTTACGTAGGTAGACAATTAGCAGATTAACACTCTCATAAAGTGCGAAACTCCCAATAGAAAGAATTCAGGAGTTCCCGCTGAAGACGGTGAGCTGATCCTTCGCTAACGCTCAGGATGACAATTTGGCAATTAAACTATCAAGTTGTCATCCTGAGCGTTAGCGAAGGATCAGCTCACCGTCTTCAGCGGGAACTCCTGAGATTTAACCCTGGGTTTCTTCTTGTCATTCTTGTGTTATCCTTTAATGCGCTAAATATTACATTGATAACCTTAAGGGCATTTAACCCATGGCTCTACAAATTGGTGACCTAGCACCTGATTTCACATTAATGTCAGATAAAAATGAAAAAATCACCTTAAGCAAGTTACGCGGAAAAAAAATCATTTTATATTTTTACCCTAAAGATAATACCCCCGGATGTACTAAAGAAGCTTGCGACTTCCGTGATGGAATAAAAAAATTTACCTCCGCAAAAGCCGAAGTTTTTGGTATTTCAAAAGATAAACCCATAACCCACGATAAATTTAAACAAAAATATGCCCTGCCATTCGCCCTATTGTCTGATGAAACCGGTGATGTATGTGTAGCTTATAATGTGCTAAACAAAAAAAGTCTGTTTGGCAAAACCTTTCTTGGCATTCAACGTTCGACCTTCCTTATTAATGAAAAAGGCATCATCCAAGCAATTTGGCGTAAAGTAAAAGTACCTGGACACGTGGAGCAAGTACTCAATGCAATCAAATAATACCAAACAAAAAACCGCTATTTCACCAACGCGCGCCGATAATTACCCTGAGTGGTATCAGCAAGTCATTAAAGCTGCCGAACTTGCAGAAGTTTCTCCAGTACGAGGCTGCATGATTATTAAACCTTGGGGATATGCATTATGGGAAAACATACAGCGCATACTTGATGAACAATTCAAAGCAACCGGACACAAAAACCTCTATTTCCCTCTGTTTATTCCCATGAGTTTTTTACAAAAAGAAGCCGAGCATATTAAAGGTTTTGCTAAAGAGTGCGCCGTTGTTACCCATCATCGTCTTGTCACAAATGCAGAAGGCCGACTAGAACCAGCAAGCCCTTTAGAAGATCCTTATATTATCCGTCCCACTTCAGAAACCATTATTGGTGAAGCATTTTCACGCTGGATTCAATCCTATCGCGATTTACCGCTGTTAGTAAATCAATGGGCAAATATTGTGCGCTGGGAGCTGCGTACGCGGTTATTTTTACGCACCACGGAATTTTTATGGCAAGAAGGGCACACAGCACACGCCACTGCTCAAGAAGCTCAAGCAGAAACCATGCAAATGTTAGACATCTATGCCCGTTTCGCTGATGAATATATGGCCATGCCAGTTATCAAGGGTGAAAAAACCGCCAGCGAACGCTTTCCGGGTGCGGTCAATACCTATTGCATTGAAGCTATGATGCAAGACAAAAAAGCCTTACAAGCAGGAACCTCACACTTTCTTGGTCAAACTTTTTCAAAAGCATTTAACATTAAATTCCTGAATGCACAAAGCCAAGAAGACTATACGTGGACAACTTCGTGGGGTGTCTCTACACGATTGATTGGTGGCTTGATCATGACCCACAGTGACGACAATGGGCTAGTGCTGCCGCCTAAGTTAGCCCCGACGCACGTAGTCATTCTCCCCATCATTCATAAGGAAGAATTACGCGGAGAAATCATGGCCTACTGCCAACAATTAGCTGAAGCCTTACGTAGAGTTTTATATGCAGGCAGAGCTGTGCAAGTAGAAATAGACCAGCGCGATATGGCAGGCGGTGAAAAAGCATGGAGCTGGGTAAAAAAAGGCGTGCCTTTACGGCTAGAAATTGGGAACAAAGAATACCAAAATCATGCGGTGTTTTTAGGACGGCGTGATAAAGAATATAAAGACCGTGTTAGCCTGAAAAAAGAAGAATTCCTAGCCAATGTAGTTACGCTACTCGACGATATTCAACAATGTTTATGGCAACGTGCACAGCTATTTCAACAAAACAATATCGTAACTATAAATAATAAAGCGGATTTTTATGATTTCTTTACTCAAGGAGAAGGTGGTTTTGCTAAAGCACATTGGAATGGTGATGCCGGTGTGGAAGCCCAAGTGAAAAGCGACCTTGGCGTCACCATCCGCTGCATTCCCCTGGAAGCTCCTGCAGCAGGTAAATGTATTTTCACTGGGGAAGCAAGCTCACAAGCAGTGTTATTTGCAAAAGCGTATTAGGGTCTATTGACAATTCGCAAACAGATTTACCAATGGCTTGATGACGCATGATTGTCAACAGACCCTACTCTAAATTAATCACTGCAGATTGCACTTCCAGATAAGACCACAATCCCTGCTTGCCTCCTTCTCTACCTATGCCGCTTTCTTTTAACCCCCCCACGGGAATTTCATGCGTATAACCCTGCCCATCATTCACCCCAATAAAACCATACTCTAGCGACTCTATACTACGAATAATTTTCGCCATATCTTGGCTAAATACATAAGCAGCTAACCCATACACACTATGATTAGCACGGGCCAATACTTCTTCTATATTCGAGAATTTATAAAAACACGCCACTGGCCCAAAAATTTCTTGTTGGGCAATCGGCCAATCATCTTGGCAATCTGCAATCACCGTCGGCGTATAAAAATTCCCCTGCTGATAAGGTACAGATGTCAACACATGCCCACCCGTTACTATACAGCCACCCCGCTGTTTTGTTTCATCAACTAGTGCAGCCACACGTTGTAATGCTACCTGTGTAATCAGTGGGCCAATTTGTGCTCCAGACATAAACCCATCGCCTACTTTTAGTTGTTGAACTTTCTTACTAAAAGCTGCGATGAACTTATCATAAATCGATGCCTGCACATAAATACGATTAGCGCAAATACAAGACTCGCCACCCACACGTAAGAACTTAATCGCTAATACATTATCTACAGCCTTTTCAAAATCCGCATCGTCATAGACAATCACTGGGGCATTACCGCCTAACTCAAGATCAACCCTCATGACTCGTTCCGCAGCTTTCTGTGCGAGTAACTTTCCAACACGCACAGATCCAGTAAAGGTAATCATCCGCACAATCTCCGGGTAACGAAAAAATGCTTCCGAAATTGGCGCTGGATCTTTAGCAGTAACAATATTGAATACACCAGCAGGAATTCCTGCTTCTATAAAAATTTCGCCTAACGCCAATGCTGTTAACGGTGTCGTATCCGCTGGTTTTAGCACCACAGTACAACCTGCTGCAATAGCTGGTGCAATTTTCCGCGTAATCATATTAGCTGGGAAATTCCATGGCGTAATAGCAGCAACAACCCCGACAGGTTTAACTAATGTCAGTAAACGTTTATGCGGATAAGGTGAAGGGATCCAATCCCCATAAGCTCGGCGACCTTCTTCTGCGAACCAACTTAAATAACCTGAAGAAAATAATACTTCCTGCTGCGCCTCTTCAAAAGGTTTGCCATTTTCTAAGGTGATTAAACGTGCAATATCTACTGCACGTTCTTGCAGCAAATGCTCTGCTTTTTTCATCAGGATGCCGCGCTGTTTAGCTGGTATTTTCGACCAAATACCCAGTGCTTTGTGAGCACTGGCAATGGCTACTTCAACATCATCCCCATCGCCATCACTGATTTGGGCAAGCAACGTGCCATTCGCAGGATTATGCAATGCGTAAGTGCGGCCCGTTTTTGCTGCGACGCGCTGCCCATCGATAATCATTTGTTTTATATTAGACATCACACTATCCTTGTTATGACAACAACCCCTGTATAAACTCCTCAGCGCATGACAAAAATTATTTAGATCACCGCTCGTGCTGAGGAAGCGCCACTGAGCTTGTCGAAGCATGCTATCTCGAAGCACAACATGACACTGAAAAACCCTTCGACAAACTCAGGGAAAACGGCCAGAATTTTTGTCATGTACTGAGATATAAACTATACACCCATTTGTCTGAGACGCCAATTTATGCTACCCTTCTGCGCAATTTCGGTACTCTGATAACCTAACTTAAAAAGGACGGCCATCATGCAAACACAAGAGTTAGACCTCACTATTAGCAAACTAACCGCCAAAGGCAAAGGTATTTTAGCCGCAGATGAAAGTACAGGTACAATCACTAAACGTTTTCAAGCACTGCAAATTGAATCGACTGAAGATACACGTCGTGCATATCGTGAATTATTAATGACTACGCCTGATTTTAGTCAGTTTATTGCCGGCGTAATTTTATATGAAGAAACCCTCAAACAAAAAACCAGTAAAGGCGTATTATTCCCAGAATTATTGCAAAAACAAGGTGTTTTACCAGGTATTAAAGTAGATAAAGGCTTAGTCAATTTAGCCAATACCAATCAAGAAAATATTACGCAAGGTTTAGACGGGTTGCCAGAAAGATTAGCAGAATATAAAGAAAAAGGCGCGCGCTTTGCTAAATGGCGTGCCGTATATGCGATCGGCACGCATACGCCATCAAAACTCGCTATTCTCACCAATGCTGAAGTATTGGCACGCTACGCTGCCATTTGCCAACAACAGGGTATTGTTCCGATTGTTGAACCTGAAGTGCTCATTGATGGTGATCATACTATTGAACGTTGCATGGAAGTCAGTGAACCGGTATTTCGCGCTGTATTTACCGCATTACACCAACACAAGGTTTATCTAGAAGGCATTGTATTGAAACCAAGCATGGTTATCTCTGGAAAAAGTTGCCCGCAAAAAGCTAGCTATCAACAGGTGGCTGAGTTAACAGTGAAGGTTCTAAAGCGTACTGTACCCGCTGCTGTTCCCACAATTAATTTTTTATCCGGTGGACAAACTTCCGAAGAAGCTACCGTACACTTAAACACTATGAACCAGCTACTTATCCAAAACAAACCCTGGAATGTAAGCTTCTCTTATGCTAGAGCCTTACAAGATGAGTGCATGAAGACTTGGCGCGGCGAAGCAAAAAATACCGCAGCAGCACAAAAAGCCTTTTGCAAACGTGCGCGCTTAAATAGTTTGGCTGCACAAGGGCAATATAAAACTGTCATGGAAAAAGAAGAGGTTTCAGCCGTTTAAAGGCATCTCTAGAAATCGCTCTGGTTTGAAAAGCAAACACTTTCTCAATGTGAAGGAGGAGCGGGTTAGAAAAAGGAGGTTTAAACCAACAACAATAACGCCACAACACGGATTTTATTATAGGGAGAAACACATGACTACTACTATTTCAACTGTTGATGCAGCAGAAACATTCTCCGACCTCATCAATCGTGTTGCGCATAATAAAGAGCGAATCTTATTAACTCGGCGCGGCAAAGAAATTGCCGCAATTGTACCTCTCGATGATTTTCATTTATTGCAAGAATTACAAAACAAACGTGATTTGCAAGAAGCTATTGAAGCATTAAAAGAAGCTCGGCATGCTGGCACGCTTTCGTTAGAGCAACTAAAAGAAGAAGTAGGGTCATAACACGTGACTACACCCTACCATATCAAGATAGCCCCTGCTGCAAAACGGCAATTTCTTGCACTCACTATTAAACAACAAAAATTCATTCTGAAGTTAATTGCTGCACTCGCAGTAAATCCACGACCGCCTGGATCAAAAAAAGTAGAAGGTATGACTGGACTTTATAGCGAAACTATCGACAACATACGTTTAGTTTACAAAATTGAAGAACAAGAAGTATTACTATTACTAATTAAATAAGAATGTAGGAGTTCCAGCTGATGTGTTGTCATTGCTACGTCGCAAAAAACGCTTCTCACAATGACAACACGTCAGCGGAACTCCTGGTGAGAGTACGAAATGTTAGCAGGCTGGTATAAAATTCATAATCATCACATTATTCTGCAGCTAAAAATTCAGCCCAATGCACAACGCACCGCCTTTCAAGAAATCCTTGGATCGCTAAGAAAAATAGCCATCAAAGCACCGCCTCGTGATGGCGAAGCAAATGTGGAGTTAATTCGGTTTATTGCTAAAGTTTTTAAGGTGCCGCAAAAAGAAGTACACATTATACGTGGCTTAACCAGCCGGATTAAAACAGTTAGAGTCTGTTTACAATTCAACCCTCAATGCGAAAAAGGAGGGGATCAAGGTAAAATGTGCGGAAATTTACGGAGAATATTGAACATAGTTGGCAAAGATTTTGGCATATCTTGATCGTGTATATAAAGGCCTTAATAAATCCTTAACATTTCTGTGATAATCGTATAAATAGTGGTCGATAATTATAAAATACATCCTAGAAACGAGGGTACATATGTCTACCGCCAGAAAGCGCATTAATGTTAGGTCTATTGGCTTAGATGATTGTCTTTTCAATCCTCATTATGACACGCATGGTAGCCGCCCTGTTACCACCCGCCATCGTGCTCATGCCCCTATGAGTGGCGATGAATATGAAGCCCCCATGAGTAGCGATGAATATGAAGAATGGGTAAAACTCGGTAATACATCATTCATTGACGAAGTTGCTAGAAACATAACAACTGAGGGGGACTACGACCAGGTATTCTTAATGGTTGGTGACGAGAGACAAGCCAAAGGCATTGATATGTCTCGCCATATAGCAGCTCCGCATCGCGGTAATGGCTTTGTCGCATTAAGAGCTCTTAATACGCTACTTCGCAAGGCATTAAAACAACCAGACGCCGACTCACCTCGTATCCTAGTGAATCATTTACAAGGACCCACAATTCAAGTAGACGGTTACCTACTTGCTGATACTTATGGTAATCAGCCTGTAGGAGAAAACATGGCAAAGTATCGTAATATGGCAAGTTATCCCTACTCTGCTTGGCTAATAGACACGTCTTTAGTAACCGTTGTCTATGCACAAATACATAAGCATGCGTCAGAACACCCTGAAGATGAAATCGTCTATGATTACTATTCTGGTAATGCAACTCTTCTACAAGCATTACAAGACTTCTTCTTAGCCAATCCGGATTTAATTCCTCATAATGTAAAACTGCGTTTACACCATTATGCAGGAGAGGCTATTACCAACCACCCAGACATTCAAGGCACAGGCGGAATAGACTACAATTATGGCAACAATGTTAAACTCATGGCGCGAAGTATAGGAATTAAATTTCCTGAATCACTGGTAAATCAACCTCAATATCAATATCCAGAATACGATTTTTTGCAAAACTTAACCGAAAAAAACTTGCGTCGCTTTAAACAACAACGCCGCATAGAACCACCCCAACCCAGCTTTTTTCAACGCCACAAGAAAGCTATTCTCATTGGGGCAATAATCGGGGCTATTGTAATTTTAGCTGTGCTTGCCGTGTTCACCTTCGGCATTGCCCCTGCCGTAATAGGTGGTATTGCTGCCGCTACCGGCCTGTCTACTGGCGCGGCCATTGGCATAGGCGCTGCAGCAGGGGCTGTTGCGGGTGCCGGGTTAGGTATGGCAGGTGGCGCCGCAGTAGGTGCAATAGTAGATCACCGAGCAAAGAAAGGAACCTCTACGCGCCAGACACCCGTAGTGGTAGCCGCTACGACGACAACAGCCACTCCTTCTTCTGCGCCGCTCCCACCAGCACGCCCTTCATCTACAGCCCAGATAGCACGAGTAGTCATTTCTTCTCCTGTCGGCACCACACCAGCATTGGCTCCTGATGCTCCGCCGCCACCTCCTTTAAATATCGATACTACCGAAGGTATTCGCGCGCTCAAAGATTGGATAGATAAACAAGAAACTCATCATAAAGGTAGTATAGCCGCAGCTTGTTTGCGATTCAGCCGTGCTATAGAGCAATATGAAACGTCTAGTAAGCAAGCTGCGATAGACAAACAAGTTATCGCTATTGCTTATCGCTATTATCAGAAAACTCTTGATCAACAACAAATGGAACAAGAACTTGGCACATTATGGTATACACCCGACGCCAAACAAGTTGCAATAGCAGCGCAAAAAGCATTTGCAGGCACAGGCATAATAGCAGCGCCTACAGCCGTACTAGCACACTACCGGTGATAGGATTGGGACGAAATACTGTGCATCCCTTCAGCCCTAGTGCATATGCTTTAGAATAGATATCTGCCAATCCTGAAAAAGGGAAAGCTTGAGGAATGTTAATCGTCTTAGAAATGGCATTATCAATATACGGTTGTACCGCAGCCTGCATCTGTAAGTGCTCTTCTGGCATCAGCGTATTCACATCTACCCAGGCAGGAGGCAATGATTGTGCTTGTGCATATTGACGCCATTGCTGCAACGCATAATCCGTTACCTGAACCGTACATAGCTCACCATTCGCCATATGCATATGCCGTTTATAGTGCGGCTGAAAAATCGGCTCCAAGCCATTGGATACATTCCCAGCTAGTAGGCTAATACTGCCAGCAGGCGCAATGGTATTATGGTGACTATTACGTATGCCGTGCTTTGCAACCGCCTCTTGTAGCTCACTAGAAAATTTCTGAATAAACTCCCCGCGTAAATACGCCGGTTGCAAAGTTGGAAATACACCCTTTTCTTTGGCTAACTCTACCGACGTATGCCAAGTCACTTCAGCAATGCGCCGCATAATTTGACCAGAAAGCTGTAATGACTCAGCACTACCATAACGCACTCCCAACATCACCAAAGCATCGGCTAATCCCGTAATGCCCAATCCAATGCGTCGCGTGGCTAGCGCCTGTTGTTTTTGCACCTTGAGTGGGTAATGAGAAATATCAATGACGTCATCTAGAAAACGCGTAGCAATAGCGGTGGTATTTTCAAGCGCAGCCCAATTTAATTGCGCTTGAGGAGAAAAAGCATGGATGACAAATTGGGGAAGATTAATAGAACCTAAATTACACGCCCCATACACCGGTAAAGGAATTTCCCCACACGGATTGGTAGCACTAAGGTGCTCACAATAATATAAATTATTTAACCGATTAATTGTCTCTTCAAACAATACACCTGGCTCAGCGTGATCATACGCCTGTTGAATAATTTGCTGCCATAACGCACGGGCACGAATATGTCGCACTATGCGACATGGCACAGGCATCGTCTGATTGCTCCACGTTTTATATACGATATCCCCTGACGGCACTTCATCTGCACGCAATGGAAACACTAATGGCCAATCACTATCTGTTTGTACTGCTTGCATAAAAGCATCGGACACCATTACAGAGATATTGAAATGGCGTAATTCTTTCGCTATAGATTTCGCGGTTATAAATTCTTCAATATCGGGATGATCACAACGTAACACCCCCATCATGGCACCCCGTCGTAATCCTGTTGCAAGCAAAGTCTCTGACATGGTGTCCCAAATACGCATAAACGACACTGGACCCGAGGCAAGTGTTCCCGCTCTTCTTACTGTACTCCCGCGGGGGCGTAATACGGAAAAATCATAACCAATGCCACCGCCTTGTTGTAGAGTCAAAGCCCCTTCTTTTAGGGCATTAAAAATTGCATCAAGTGAGTCGCCAGCAAGCTGCATTACAAAGCAATTAAATAAAGTGACGTGATGCTGTGTCCCTGCACCCGCCAAAATACGGCCACCAGGTAAAAAGTGCAATTCACTCAATACCTCATAAAAGCTCTTTTCCCATGTGCGTCGTGCTAACGCTGTTTTCTCCGCACGCGCAATGGCTTTGGCCACACGCTGCCAAGTATCTGCTATGGTATGATCAATGATGCGCCCTTGGTAACGATAGCGATATTTAATGTCCCATACTTGGGTAGAGAGGGAATCCATAGGCTGTGTCCCGGCGAGTGAATACTATTATTATACAACAGCCCTTAAATCGCTATAAGGACTCCCCCCATCCTTTCCTTTCCCACAAAAACGGGGGGAAGGGACGATCTAAACTGCTTTCATTTAAATTCCATCAGCGTTATGCACTTTAGGACCTCCCCCATCCTTTCCTTCCCCCACAAAAACAGAGGGAAGATCAGTGCCTTTAATAAATCCTTAACATTCTATCCGTTAAAGTACTAATATTAGACAGAAAAACCACATAGTCTGCTAAAACGAGGCAAACACATCGATGTCTATCTCCAGAAAACGCATTAATATCCTATCCATTGGCTTGGATGGTTGTCTTTTCAACCCTCAATACGACAAGCATGGTGAGTGCACGGATGAAAAGTGCCACACCATCCATTCCCCACCTTATTCCAAAAGTTATCAAGAATGGATGCAATTAGGTAACAAGGTTTTTATTGACGCAGTGACAAAAGAATTAGCCGCTAAACAATATCAGCAAATCTTGCTCATGGTAGGTGATACCAGACAATCCAACATGCTAGACACATTACATCATGGATCATTCCCACAACAAGGTAATGGCTTTGTAGCATTATGCACACTTGGGACTATTCTTAGCGAAACACTAAAATCGTCAAATACAGATGTTAAAGTAGATGGTTACCTGCTCGCAGATACCTACGGCAACCAACCGCCTGGCACTAGCCTCCAAAAATACATTCATACTCACACCGCCAGTTATAACGACCCTCCGTGGTTAATTGATACGTCTTTGCTTTCTGTACTGTATGCGCAAATACATAAACAAGCCTCGGAACACTCTGAAGACGAGATTGTGTATGATTATTACCATGGTGATGCGGCTATTCTGCAGGCATTGCAAGACTTCTGCTTAGCCAATTCAGATTTAATTCCTCATAATGTAAAACTGCGTTTACACCATTATGCAGGAGCGGCTATTACCAACCACCCAGACATTCAAGGTACAGGAATAATAGATCGCAACTATCATCACAATATTAAATTGATGGCGCAATGTGCTGGTGTAAATGAAGCTGACATTGATGATTTATCTTCATTACCTTACATTATACGGCCTGAACTTATAGGGGCAAAATCCGTCCTCCCTACCCCGCCGCATCCACCCCCTAACTTCTTAACAGAACTAACTGGGGACAAATTACGCCAATTTAAACAACAACGGCAACCAGCCAGTTTTTTTCAACGGCATAAGAAAGCCATTCTCATTGGGGCAATAATCGGGGCTGTGTTAATTTTGGCTGTGCTTGCCGTGTTCACCTTCGGCATTGCTCCCGCGGTTATAGGTGGCATTGCTGCAGCTACTAGCCTATCTACAGGCGCGGTCATTGGCATAGGCGCTGCAGCAGGGGCTGTTGCGGGTGCCGGGTTAGGTATGGCAGGTGGTGCCGCAGTAGGTGCAATAGTAGATCACCGAGCAAAGAAAGGAACAGCCGCGCACCAGACATCAGCGCCAGTGGTAGCTGCATCTACTACTCCTGTACCCGCGCCCGCTGCACGTCCTCCTTCATCCACTACCCGCGTAGCACGGGTAATTGGCGTACCAGCAGCCCAGCAAGCACACGCTGACAATGTCGCATTTCTTTGCGCTACCACCCCGTTACCGCATCGCCAGCGTATAAATGTTCGCTCAGTGGATTTTGATGGCTGTATTTTTAATGAAGATTATTGTCGTAATCCCCAAGATAGCAAAAGACTACTCGCTTATAATGAAACTTTTCTCAAAACCGTATCCCAAGAAATACGTGGCAACCACTATAACGATGTCATATGGATGGTAGGCTCAAGCCGACAAGATAAAGGCACAGATATGTTAAATGCACTGCACAACAAAGGTTCCTGCTTCCCAGCATTAAACAGACTGTGTGCGGAAATGCAGCATAGAGTGCCACAAACACCGTGCCGCGTTGATCGTTATCTGCTAGCTGATGCCTATGGCAACCAACCTCCAGGGGAGAATTTTACTCGAGCTCTAGGGAACGCGTCAGATTATCCATTTTCTGAGTGGTTATTTGATGAAACCAAATTTAGTATTCTCTATGCGCAAATACATAAAATAGCCAGTGAAAATCCTGATGCAGATGTAGACTACGATTTCTATGATGATAGAGAGGATATCCTTACTAGCCTACAGGCTATCTTCACAAAGCATCCAGATTTAATCCCCCATAATGTAAAACTACGCTTGCATCATTATGATGGAAGAAACATTAGGCAGCACATAGCCATACAAGGCTCGGGTACTATAGATAACAATTACCATAACAACGTTAAATTTTTAGCACAGTGTGCCGGTTACGATCCCACCCCTGGTTCAGCGAGCTACCGTGATGCTAAGAGTAGCTTTGCAGAACCGTTAATGGCAAAAAAAGCCCCTAGGTTAAAAACATTTATGGCTAAGCGACAATTATGGGTGCCCACGCCTTCCATGGTTGTGGTAGCGCCGCTCGTCCTAACACGCTAACGACTCGCGCCATGCAAACCGCGAGGAGAAGGCCGCTGAGAAGAAGGGGTATGTGAATCTGCTGCTGATGGCCTTTCTGGCTGCTGGCCCAAAAATCTAAGACGTGCTGCTCTAAGCTCCTCCAAGTTACTTGGCTTAGGCCCTGGTGCTGCGGAGGGAGCGACGGCACTTGGTGCTGCTGCGACACTTGGTGCTGAGGGAGGAGCAGCACCGGCAGCACTGTCTGCTGCTGGTTGTTGCTGCTGACCGCTATATTGTCTAAGTGCTATTTCTAACAACTGCTGATGCCTTCTACGAAGCTGCTGGGGATCAATAGCATCTGAATAGCGATACTTCGGATCAGTTGTAAGCTGTGTACACATTTCCACTAACAAAGAACCACAATTGTTAGTACCATGGCCTTGCCTATATTGCCTAAATATAAAATCAGGCTTTTCTTGGCTAAGAGACTCCTCAAGAAACGTTTTCAATTCTCGGGTAAACTCCGAGAATTTCTCATCATCAACAAAATAAATTCTCGGACGAGTATCTGGCGAAATCACTATCCCTACCCAATGCCCCATATACCCCTCACCGACATAGAGAGGAATCACCCCGTGCTTTCCGGTTGTTTTAGCCTCTTGTAATGCTGTTTGAACTAGATCAGTAACTTGCTTAGGATCTGTAATAGCATGCCCATAAATAGCTTTATGTGCCGTAAAACCTGCACTACTCCCTGCTGCAATTAATAATAAAGCTTGAATATGATTTTCGCCATAAGCAATGTTTCCTGCTAAATTTAACTCTTCAGGAGGAAAAAAACTTAATATATCCGACAAAGACATAGCATACGATTGCACATCAGGTCTGCTTTGCATATACCCCTCCTGTTTATCTCTTAATTATAGTCTAACCCTTGCACACGACGACAGGCCCTGGTTGATTAAATAGATCCTTCACGGAGTTTACCCTAGAGCGAAGCGAAGGGTTCAGGATGACAGAATTATAGGTTTTTTATTTTTGTCGTGTACATAGAACCCTTACACATTCCTCTTGACTCTCGTCTAATTCTCACTATTATTAGCACTCGGCACTTGAGAGTGCTAATACTTGTCCCCATATAGGGAATTGTTACCCTAATTACTAACTAATGAGGGTACAGGTAAATGTAACAATAAAATTGCTTAAAATCAAAGGAGATCTAGGAAATGAGTAAAAAAGCTCCAAAAATTCGTCCATTATCTGATCGTGTTGTGGTTGAACCTCGCGAAACAGAGTCTAAAACAGCCGGCGGTATTGTTATTCCTGATACAGCTGATAAAGATAAGCCAATCCAAGGCACCATCGTGGCCGCAGGTTCTGGCAAGTTTGTCGATGGTAAAACTCATCCTCTGCAAGTCAAAGTTGGCGACACTGTATTGTTTGGCAAATACGCCGGCACCAATGTCAAGCTAGACGACAGAGAATACCTCGTGATGCGTGAAGAAGACATCATGGGCGTAGTAGAAGAGTAATCCATTGGAATCACTATTATTAGAGGAATTTAACTATGGCAGCTAAAGAATTACGATTTGGTGAAGAAGCACGTCATCTTATGCTAGCAGGCGTTAATGAGTTAGCCAATGCCGTGCAAGTAACTATGGGACCTTGTGGCCGCAATGCAGTGCTAGATAAATCATTTGGCGCTCCTACTGTGACCAAAGACGGCGTCTCTGTAGCAAAAGAAATTGAGTTTAAAGATAAGTTCAAAAACATGGGTGCGCAAATGGTTAAAGAAGTGGCATCGCAGACTTCCGATGAAGCTGGCGATGGCACCACTACAGCCACTGTATTAGCGCGACAAATCTTTGTCGAAGGCTTAAAAGCCGTGGTCGCAGGTTACAACCCTATGGACTTAAAGCGCGGCATTGATAAAGCTGTTACCGTTGCAGTCGAAGAGCTGAAGAAACTCTCCGTACCTTGCAAAGACGACAAAGCCATTGCCCAGGTTGGCACGATTTCTGCTAACTCCGATGAAGCTATTGGCCGTATTATTGCTGATGCCATGGCAAAAGTAGGCAAAGAAGGCGTAATCACTGTAGAAGAAGGTTCTGGTTTCGAAAATGAACTGGATGTGGTTGAAGGTATGCAATTCGATCGTGGCTACTTGTCACCTTACTTTGTCACCAATCAACAAAACATGACTGCGGAATTAGATAACCCACACATCTTAATCGTTGACAAGAAAATTTCTTCAATCCGTGATTTGTTACCTGTATTAGAAGGCGTAGCTAAATCAGGTCGTTCCTTGTTAATTATTTCCGAAGATGTAGAAGGGGAAGCCTTAGCAACTTTAGTGGTTAACCACATGCGTGGCATCGTTAAAGTATGTGCAGTCAAAGCACCTGGTTTCGGCGATCGTCGCAAAGAAATGTTACAAGACATTGCTGTTTTAACCAAAGCCCAAGTTATCGCTGAAGAAGTAGGCCGTACTCTAGAGTCTACTACCGTGAAAGATCTGGGTTCCGCTAAGCGTGTACACGTTACCAAGGATAACACCACGATTATTGATGGCGCGGGTGAGAAACGCGATATCGAAGATCGTATTGTACAATTACGTAATCGCGTTGAAGAAACCAGTTCAGACTACGATCGTGAAAAATTACAAGAACGTATCGCTAAACTCGCTGGTGGTGTAGCTGTAATCAAAGTTGGCGCTGGCTCAGAAATTGAAATGAAAGAAAAGAAAGCTCGCGTTGAAGATGCATTACATGCAACTCGCGCTGCGGTTGAAGAAGGTGTCGTACCTGGTGGTGGTGTCGCTTTAGTTCGTGTTATGCAAGCCATTAAAAACCTCAAGGGTGGCAATGAAACCCAGAGCGTGGGTGTGCAAATCATTTGCCGTGCCTTGGAATCACCATTACGTCAAATTGTGGCGAATGCTGGTTACGAAGCTTCTGTGATTCTCAACAAAGTAGTGGAAAGCAAAGGCAACCATGGCTTTAATGCAGCAACCGGTGAATTCAGCAACATGTTAGATATGGGTATTTTAGATCCAACTAAAGTAACCCGTACTGCATTACAACGTGCAGCTTCTGTGGCTGGGTTGATGATCACCACGGAATGCATGATTACAGAATTGCCTAAAGAAGAATCTGCTATGCCCGCACATGGTGGTGGTATGGGTGGTATGGACGGTATGATGTAATCTTGCTTCTACCCCAAAAAACCCCGCCACATGGCGGGGTTTTTTATTTTAAAAACAATGTAAACATGCCTACGCTGTGCCTTTTGATTTAGCTTAACCTGAACTTATCGCCGAGGTTAAGGTTAAATTAAACATTCATCGCCTATACTTAAAAAAATTCATAGGAAAAACACTCATGGCCCTTGATAGAAAAAAAATTGAAGCGGATTTACAAGAAATTTCTCTGTATATAATTAATAAGTTACCAAAGATAGAACAAGGTACCCCATTACCCATTATTGCGCAAATATGGGAACTCTATTCAAAGCAAAAAAAATTTCGCGAAGACATGCAAAACCTTTATGATAAGCTAAAAGAATTTGAACCTTATTTATTAGAACATGAAAAAATAAAATTCCAAAAACTTTTGTCCTTCTATCAAACCTTAGCAACTCTTGAACCTTTTCCTACACCAGAAAATCTTGATATCAGTGAAAAGGAGATGATAGCTAAATCATACACCAGAGAAGACATTCAACAACGAGTCCAAGCTCTTACCCAAATAATTACACAAAACGTCCAGCCCAACTCCCAATTACAACAGCTTCTAACCGCTTGCCAACAAGCTATCCAAACAAGAAATATTCTAGATACGCTATTAAAGATGGCAGAAAAAAGATTAAGAACAAGTAATAAACCAGAAGCTCAACAGCAAACGGTGCTATCAACACTCCAGAGTCTTCCCAGGGAAACAATAAAACCTGTGCAACATTTACCACGTTTTCAATTGGCTCTAGAAAACTCTATTATAAAAGAAATGCAACATTCTATTGAATTACTAGCACAACTACCCATTAATTTACAAGAAAAAATTGATAAAATAAATGCATTAATACAACAATTAACTGATGACACTACATTACTATTAGACGAAAAAGAGGCTCTTCTTAAAAGAGCACGTGAATGCCATGCCAAACTCAGCGAGTTTCTATCACACCCTCAATATTCACAACACACCAGTGAGCTGTTAAATCAACAACAATCGACCTTAAAACCCGTAGTCTCACACATGATTGCTGCCGTAAAAGAGATTAATGATTCCCTTCCAAACGATCATTCTTTTAAAAGCCTCAATGGACCTGATTTATTAAGTGATTTGTTAATAGTCTTAGAAAAAGAAAAGGAAAAACTTGTTGCTGATTTAAAAAGATCAGGATCAAGCGAGTGGCGAGAACATACGCGCAAAAAATTGGATGCCGTTACGCAACTGATAACCCAGATATATGATGATATTGAACAGGGTGTATCTTTTGATGCTTTATTACAACACATCAGAGCCATAAAAGAGGATGCGCAATATACAGATTTTCTCAGAAAAAAACGCGGCTTTATTGGAAAAAGCACTGGTCCGCTCACTAGAAGAGTTACTGGCAAAGTCACGAGTGGCTCTCATGTATGGGAAGCCTTAACACAATTACTAGAAGAACACACAACCCCTCTCGCAAAAATAAAAGAGCAACTGTCAGAAAACGAAAATTATAAAGAAAAGCTAACCACATTATTAGCCGCAATAGAAAAAGAAAGAACCAAGTTATTAGCCAGTGAACCTAGCGATCAAGTAAAAGGTAGATTGGCAGCCATTCGTAAAATGGTACAGATTATGCATAGGGGTATAGAAGCTGGCGAAAGTATAGACTCCATCGCCTGTAAAGTGATAAGAATAAAAAATCATCCTGCCTATAGGCAACATCTAGAAACCAGAAGACCAAGGAAAGAAGGGAAGCCTCCTAGACCATGGAATGCAGGGCCTCCTAAGTTATGGGTGGCATTAGATACGTTTGCAACAAGCTACCCCACGCCCGATATCCCTTATGTAGGCGCATCACTAAGTAACGTCGCCACACTTTTTCAAGGTATAGAAACGCGCTTAACTGGCTTGGAATCGCGGCTAGGCGCACTCAGCCAATTACAAGCAAGCGGTCGCTTAAGGCCTCATCACCGCCTAGGGGCAACAATGACACCTCCCTTACGTCGCACCCCCTCTTCTTCTTCACCCTGAATCAGGAATTCTCGGTGAATAAAGAATAGCAAGCAAAAGCGAGATATAGCCCTAACTCAATCCATATAATGTAGAAATCCAGCGAATAAGAAAAAACACGGGGGGCGTCATTAAATAAGACAATACACCTGTGACCAATAATAAGATCAGAATAAAGAAACTATATGGTTCAATCATAGAAAACTTCCAAGCCAAGCGCGGCGGCAGTAAATTAACTAACACCTTACCCCCATCTAAAGGTGGTAGCGGGAAAAAATTTAATACCGCCAAAATCACATTAATCATAATGCCCGCATTACCCATGTAAGTCAGCGGCACACCTAACCAACTATTTCCACTTCTTAGAAAATAAATTCCCAAACTAGCAATCCCGCCCCAGAATAATGCCATCAGAATATTCGACAAAGGACCAGCTGCAGCTACAATCGCCATATCACGTCGTGGATGGCCAAAATTACGCGGGTCAATCGGAACAGGCTTAGCCCAGCCAAAAATAAAATTGCTCACCATTAGCATGAGAACGGGCATTAATACCGTACCGACTGGATCAATATGGTGCAAAGGATTTAAACTCAAACGCCCGGAAAGTTTAGCCGTCATGTCTCCAAACCATGATGCCACCCAGCCATGTGCTACTTCATGCAAAGTAATTGCAAAAATAACAGGGATAGCCCAGACCGCAATTTTTTGAATAATTGATAATTCCATCATAGTGTGAGAAGTATCTATAATTTTATATCGAAGCGCAATAGTATACATAACAGGGCCCCGGCTATCGGCACTACCTCCCCTCGGCAGGGGCTTGGATTTAGTTTAAATCCTCTAGCAAAATATCTCTTTTCCCATTAGCATGTAGCCACTGAATTAATCTGGGTTTTTTAGTGACATTAATAACTTATAAAATGTTTGCTGCCTTGCTGATATTCGCCTCTAGCTTGGTGGCAATTATTTACCCGTTAAAATTAAAAATCACGTCTGCCCACCATGCAGAATCGCTGGAACTAGGCGAGGCATTTGCGAGTGGTATTTTCTTAGGCATTGCCTTTTTCCACATGTTGCCGGAAGCCCGAGTCACCTTTCAGCAGGTTTTCGGGAATGGCCATTATCCCCTCGCCGAATTAGTTTGTGTAAGCGGATTTATATTTTTATTATTTCTAGAACGACTATCGTTAGCTAATCCTTTCACTCCTTCACAAACCACTATTCCTTATGTTTTAGCCATCATGTTAATCATTCACTCACTGATTGAAGGCACCGCCTTGGGTATTAATACCACTTTGAGTGAAACCATCATGTTATTTATTGCCATTATCGCCCACAAAGGATCAGCCAGTTTTGCCTTATGTATCACATTAATGCGTTATCAGTTTAGCTTTCGACATGTCTTATTTATCATGCTGTTTTTCTCGCTGATGACACCCCTTGGCATAGGCCTGGGCACTGGGCTCACCTTCTTCTTACAGGCAAAACCAGGACAAATAATTGCCGCCTTCTTCAATGCCTTCGCTGCGGGTACTTTCCTCTATATGGCCACGTTACATCACATCCAATTTCACAAACGCACCCATGAGGATCATGGCATGCTAGAGTTCTTCTGCTTGCTAGTAGGATTGGTGTTAATGGGTGTCATAGTGATCTGGGTATAGATGAACAGCAGTTCCCGCTAACACTGCGATCCTGGGTTAGGCTGTCATCCTGAGCGTTAGCGAAGGATCAGCATCCTTGTCACAATACAGTCAACAAGGATGCTGATCCTTCGCTAACGCTCAGGATGACAGCCTAACCCAGGATCACAGTGTTAGCGGGAACTGCTGATAGATGAATGTAAAATCAAGCCTCTATCAGTTTCAACTCTGTCACCGCTTGTTTCTCTTTCCTTAACTCGTCCAAAGTCACTCGTAGTTTTTCTTGTGCAAATGCATCATGTGTCAAACCAGCAATAACTTTGAGCTTGCCCCCTTCGGTACGTGATGGGAAAGAAAAAATTAATCCCTCATCCACGCCGTATTCCCCTTGTGAGCAACGCGCCACCGAGAAACACTCATCTTGGGGAGTATCATGAGTTAAGTTATATACAGAAGCAACAATGGCGTTCGCTGCTGATCCAGCTGACGATGAACCTCGCGCTTTTATCACTTCTGCGCCTCGTTTTTGGACAATGGGAATAAATTCATTTTGTAACCAAGCACGATCGGTAATCACCTCTGGGACAGGTTTACCATGAATCTTGGCATGACAAAAATCAGGAAACTGCGTGGCGGAATGATTACCCCAGATAGCCATTTGTGTGACTGCTGTCACATCAACCTGCGCTTTGTGCGCTAATTGTGTACGCGCACGTAATTCATCCAACATAGTCATCGCAAAAAATCGATCTGGAGATACATCAGGCGCATTATGCATAGCAATTAAACAGTTCGTATTACACGGATTACCTATAACAAATACCCTGACATCACTGGCTGCATGATTATTAATGGCTTGACCTTGTGCTGTGAAGATTTTGCCATTAATTTTTAGCAAATCCGCACGCTCCATGCCCTCTTTTCGCGGTACTGCGCCCACTAGTAGCGCCCAATTGACATTTTGCATACCAGCATTGATATCTGCATGCACACTGACTTTTTTAAGCAAAGGAAAAGCACAGTCATCTAGCTCCATGACTACGCCTTTTAAACTAGGTAAGGCCTGCTCTAATTCTAATAAGCTTAATTCTACTTCCGTATCTAACCCAAACATTTGGCCGGAAGCCACGCGAAATACTAAGGCATAGCCAATTTGACCCGCTGCCCCGGTAATCGCAACTTTAACTCGCTTTGACATGGTGTGCTCCTGTAAATTTTTTAATATTATACTCCCTCACCCTGACCCTCTCCCCCTACAAAAAACGTGAGGGAGAGGGGATCTTACAAAGGCAAAGGTGATCTGCTTTCCCACAGAGGATCTCGCGAATGCGATCCGCTCCTTTATCAACGCCCCAAGAGCACGGAAGAGAAATAATTATGCATCAACTCTTCAACCTTTACTCGCGCCTAACCGCCGTTTCTAGGAT
>Ga0155554_127_pt1 | contig 24149 bp, 19 predicted proteins | sample RifCSPhighO2_12_FD_107211 | JGI IMG/M metagenome (GOLD analysis project Ga0155554, IMG submission 107211) | Gammaproteobacteria bacterium RIFCSPHIGHO2_12_FULL_41_20 | reverse complement strand
TGCAACACTCTTTCGAAACATATGCCCTTCCTCTTCTCGTTTATAGCTTTATTCGCTTTATTATTTTTATCAGTTGACATTTGGACAATTAACAACGCGCAGCGCCTAAACTGTCTATAAAAATACCAGATGCCTCGTGCACCAGTCAATCAATTTTTGATCAATTATATGGTTTACGTTGTGTTATAAATCACGTCTTTGGCTTTTTTGAGAATGTTTCTCTATACTATAGCTTAAAATGTAGGCACAAATAGGGAGAAACTCTCATGAAAACCGCGGAATTAAACAAAGTACAGTTAAATCAAAAGGTTGTGGATGGATTGGCGCATTTTTTGGCAGACAGTTATATCCTCTACCTAAAAACACAGAATTTCCATTGGAATGTACAAGGCCCACATTTTCACTCTCTCCATCTGATGTTTGAAGAGCAATACAAAGAACTGGCTGATGCTGTTGATAAAATCGCTGAACGCATGCGCGCACTTCACTCCCCAGCACCCGCGTCCTTTGCACAATTTTCCAAACTCACCTCACTAGAAGAAGCCAGAGGCCACTTAAAAGCCGAAGACATGCTGAAACAACTGTTACATGATCACGAGATAGTCACCACCCATGGGTTAGCTTTATTTGCAATAGCTGAACAAGCTGGTGATGATACCACCGGTGATTTGATTCTAGAACGTCTTGCTGCTCATGAAAAAACCGCATGGATGTTACGTAGCACTTTAGAGAATTAATAGAATGGCAAGGATGACAAGCAGCTGCTTGTCATCCTTTATTCAAGGTGGGATTAACATTTACCCTGGATTTTCCAAGCTCAATACGCCGGAATTGTAATCGTAAGCAAATAACTCCGCATAGCGACCCCATTCGATAACCGTATGTAATACCCGTTCGGCTTCTTCTTCAGAAAGATAATCTTCTAATAGTGATAAGAAATGCTCTTCCAGTGCTCGATGCCGCGGATGATGCGTTAGTTGCGCATAAATGTGTCGCGCAAGAGGCACGTATTTCTTTAAGTGCTCAGAGAAAATTTTCTTGCGCTCCAAAATATCTGCCTCAACAAAAGCCCGACCCTCTTGGGTAATCGTAATATCTCCTTTGGAAACCTTGGCAAAATGCAAAATATCTAATAATTCTGTGAGTGGAAACAAATCATCAATGTTTAAACTTAAAATATCTGCCACATCTGGTAAATCCATTTTGCCATTGTGCTCAGGAGCATTCAAAGTCTCCAATAACCCGGTAATTTCAGCAACATTAGCGTCAGGCAACCGATAACCGATATCAATCGTCACATGCTCTGGCACCATACCTTCTCGTAGTTTCTCTTCTTGCTGCGGCAAGGTTGTCATCAAGGTATACACCCTATCTACCTGATTACGGAAACGCGGGTCAATATCGCTACGTGGATGCGCTAAAGTAAGCCGTAAGTCAGCACGAATAGATCCAGGATTGCTATTGAATACAATAATTCTATCTGCCAATAACACAGCTTCTTCAATGTTATGGGTAACAAATAAAATCCCATGTAACCCGGTTTTCTTGCTTTCCCATAAATCCAATAAGTCACTCTTTAAGTTATCTGCAGTTAATACATCTAATGCAGAAAAAGGTTCATCCATTAATAACACATCAGGATCCACCACTAAAGCCCGCGCAAATCCGACACGTTGCCGCATACCCCCGGATAATTCTTTAGGATAGGCGGATTCAAATCCATCTAACCCTATCATATCAATAGCCTTCAGCGCGCGCTCACGTCGCTCTTGCCTATCTATCCCTAATGCTTCTAATCCTAATTCCACATTTTGCAATACCGTTAACCACGGCAATAATGCAAAACTCTGAAACACCATAGACATTCCACGCACAGGACCAACAACCGGTTGACCACGATAATACACTGTCCCATTACTAGGAGGAATTAATCCAGCAATAATGCGTAATAATGTGGATTTTCCTGAGCCGGACTTACCTAGAATCGCTACCACTTCTCCTTCATTTAAGTAGAAATTAACATCCTGCAATACAAGTAATTCTTGGCGTTCTCCGCCTTTAAAGGATTTTTGTACATTAACTAATTGAATAATAGGATCGGACATACTCTACCTATCCAGAGAGGATGTTTATTTCATTCCAAGCGAAACCGATTATCAGCAAATACGTATAATGGCCGCCAAATAATCCGATTAAATACTAAAACAAAAATACACATTACACTAATTCCTAATGCAATATAAGGGAAATTACCTGCACTCGTATATTGCGAAATATACGCACCTAACCCTGTCGCGACTAACTTCTCATTACCCCATTGCACTACTTCTGCCAAAATACTCGCATTCCACGCACCGCCTGCAGCAGTAATCGCACCAGTAATATAGTAAGGGAAAATACCGGGTAAAATTAAATACCGCCAACGCAGCCAACGCCGCACCCCAAAGTTATCTACTACCAGTAATAAATCTTTCGGTAACAAGGATGCTCCAGCAATCACATTAAATACAATGTACCATTGCGCACCTAAAATCATTAATGGCGTTAACCAAATATTCGGATTGAGATGGTAGTAAACGATTACCATCACCACCAAGGGATAAAATAAGTTGGCTGGAAAGGCAGCAAAAAACTGGGCTATCGGCTGCACAATACGTGCCACGCTAGGCCGTAATCCTACCCAGACACCGACTGGCACCCAGAATAACGAACATAAAACAATAAGCACAATCACGCGTAAAGCGGTAATACAACCTAAAAAAAACACGTGTGCCACTGAAGAAAAAGGTATGTTTCTGAAAATAAATAACGCTAGAAATACTATAGCCACCATAACAAGCATCACACATAGTACATTCCACGCAATAGCAATGATTTTTTCATAGCCTGGGTGTAGCGTAGAACGATGCATTGATATAACCCGTGATTGAAAAATGCGTAAATTAATCAGCGCATCCATAATACGCGCAATCTTGAATCCCCAACGACGCAATACTCGTGTACGCCGAAATAAAGAAATAATCCAAGAATATGTTTCTTTCTCGGTTGCCACTTGCTCTGATTTGAATTTTTCCGCCCAAGCCACTAACGGACGAAAAATAATTTGATCGTACAGCAAGATCACAATAAACATAGTTAAAATGGCATAGCTGATCATACGCAAATTTTCTTGTTGAATGGCCACGGCGATATAAGAACCAATTCCCGGCAATAAAATTTGTTGGTTAGACACGGAAATCGCTTCAGATGCCACCACAAAAAACCACCCCGCTGACATGGACATCATGGTATTCCACAATAATCCCGGCATGGAGAATGGCACATCAATACGCCAAAAACGCTGCCAAGCAGAAAGATGAAACATATCCGCTGCTTCTCTTAGTTCGCCAGGAACAGAACGGACAGTTTGATAAAAGCCTAACGCCATATTCCAGGCTTGCGAGGTAAAAATAGCAAAAATAGCTGCACATTCAGGGCCTAATAAACTACCAGGAAATAAACGAATAAAGCCAACAACCGTAATGGAGAGAAACCCTAAAATTGGCACGGATTGCAACACATCAATCATGGGAATAATGATACGTTCCGCGCGCGGGCTTTTTGCTGCCCAAGTGGCAAAAGTAAAGGTAAACAAAAATGAAAATAGCAATGCAATTAGCATGCGCATAATGGTTCGCAGCGCATACAAGGGCAACATATGTGGGTCAAGAGACAAGGGAATTACTTGGCCTAACTGATAAGGGACAGACATTTGTCGTGCATCCCAGGCTAACAGTCCCAGTACCGTTAACACAAATAACAATGCGATCAAATCCCACTGATTAGGATACAGTCGGCCCTTGTACACAGTCATAAATGTGTCACGGAATAGTGTCACGATAACCTCTTTTCATGTACTGCCATTCCTAGGACTATACTAGGGCCTGTCGTCAATTGCTTACTCAAAGCGAATCCGCATAAAAGACTTGTGTTTTCAACGTTATCTTACAATGGAATAGGCTATTGCATAAATAAAAACTGTCAATTATTTATGCCATGAAACAGAGAGTAGCATAACATTGATTTTGTTGAATTTTTAGCTCGCTGGTTTTAATGCATCATAAATAAATTAGTAAAAAAACAGCCTATACTTATTTGAAAGAACATACACAACGAGGAAGTAGCATATGGCTAGATCCAGGGAACAGTCAGGTGATGTTTCTGCGCCGCGAGAAGATTCACAGGAAACCAGAAAATGGTCAGGGGAAGTTCCTGCGGAGCTGGATGATTCATATACAGCGGAAACAATAGCTTGGTTAAGAGAAGAATCTGCGCGCATTCGTCACTATTGCAAAGCCAAAGAACAACAATTGCGAGATTTACATCTATGGAGCTCGCCTTATAGCGCTGAAATAAAATCCTTCCGTAGACTGGCGGATAGGTTAGACGATATACGAGAAAATATACAAGAGAATATGCCAAAGAAGAATGCGCCGTACATTTCACTTAATACGAGTGAGATACTACGCGATATCCGCGAAATGTATGATAAAAAACACTATAGTGATAGAGTTTTTTCATTAGACACTGAAGTAACACTTAGACTGCAACGCAAAAACACCCTTCTCGAGTATGCTAAATCAGTAAAAGGCATACATACCTCATCCACGGCGGAGTATGGAAGAGTAACAGAGGAAAGAGTACTACATGCTTATCTCAACTCTAAATCGGGCAAAATCGTACATGAAATTCTTCGTTTACGAGATGCCTTAGATATAACGCTAGAGAACCATTATAGAGATAACAATAGAGCGCAAAGAGCAATGACTACTGCCATGGCTTCACACATAGACAACGAGAGTCGTAAATTTGTAGCTCGGCAAACCCAGGCATTAGAAGAAGAAGCCTTAAAATGGAAAAAGAATCCACAAGCTCTATTTGACGAAAAAACCATACGATCAGTACAGCGCATCTTGGATCAAGAAGAAACCTGGAAAAACGCATTGAAAAAATGTCAAGCTGAAAAAACTCACCTGCACGGTGGTAAAAAACACCAAGAAAAACAAGAAGAGATAAGAAGGATAGAAACATTACTAACTACAGTAGCATCCTTCAAAGAACATCCGGTTGTTCAAGCGATACAAACTCACCTCCTAGAAAGACAACAAGCTCATCATGGTCATACAGCACCGCGTATGACACAAAGGCATTAACCCAATCACTCATGGTGTGGGTTAGAAAGCATAAAACAAAGGAGAATCAGTCATGGCTGATCCCAGGTCAGATAATATAGAAAGAGCCGTGTATTTAATAAGCAAAACAAGGCCATGGACAGGTGAGGCACTTACTAATGATGATTTATTTATCTTGTGCCCCGTAGATAGTGAAAAAGAAGTAACAGTAAGAGAACAAGCTGATAGAGCTATACTGTGGATAAGATCTGAACAAGAACGCATTCGCGCTTATTGTATTGCAAAAGAACAAGAATTACGTGCTGTAAAATTATGGGATACTTATTCGGCGGAGATCGACTCGTTACACCGCCTCATTAAAAAACTAGATGATAAGAGAAATGAAATAATAGATATTATAGAAAACCCAGATAAAAATATTCATAACAAAAAAGTTAGCTTATTTGCACTTCTTGCTGATATACAAGAACTCTACAGGTCCAAACATTACGTAGAAAGACAACAAGAACTAGCTGGCCTTATAAAAACCGCTCCTGCTAAGGCTTTACAGACCTTACAAGAAAAACGTATCCAAGAATGGTCTCACCTTGTCAAACAATTTGACCATCAAGTTGCTATTTCTATTGCTAGACTACATGAACGCACTAAAATCACAGATGATCCACTATGGGTGGCGTGGCAACAAGAATCTCAACAACGACTAGCTGCCTATACACATACCATTCAACAACTATCAATAACCGATTTATCTGCAGAAAAATGGGAAGAGAAAAAACGAGAATGGGTTACAGCAATGAAACAGACTTTTGTTGCTTGGAAAGCCAGTGATACACAACAACGGCAAGATTTTACCGCCCATCTTGCGCAGGATATACAACGACTAGCTGAAGACATTCAATCTTGTAAAACACAACTCTATCAACCTAGCCCTAGCGCAAGACCTATGGATACTGCTATAACCATCCAAGTGGTGATAGAAAAACAAGTAAAGGAGTTACAAGATAGATATGCTCGCATGCAAGCACACGTAGAAGGGGAGAAAATCCCCCTCACTCCTACCCAGAAAAAACAATTTACGCAATTAGGCACTCACCTTGCTCACCATGCGGATATACTAGCTTCTCTAATAATGGAACAAAAATTGTTACACCAGGCCAGAGAGTCAAAAGGACGAAATGCGCTACAGTCTTCAACAGACGATCAAGCAATACTAAAAGAATATCTGCACTCGCGCGCGGGGAAAATTGCTGTGGCTCTACTTCAGTTAGAAGATATTATTGAGAAAACTCAAGGACCATTAAACAAAGACACAGAAAGAAAAATAAAAACCTATCTCTCCCAACAGGAAAAATGGCAGAAAGCTTTAGCTGAAAACAAACAAAAGCTAACCTCACTCACAGGAGATAAAAAAGAAAAAATGCAGGACTCTATACGACGCTTAGAGGGATTGCTAACTATATTAGAAAGAATAAAAGAACTAACAACACTTACTCCGACCGTTGCTCCTCAACAACCACCGGCTACACCTACTCATGCGCGCAGAGGGCGTTCACCCGGATAATAAACGCCCGCCGTCTACCGCTAATACTTGTCCGGTAATATAGCTAGCATCTTGCACTAAAAATAATACGGCCTTAGCAATATCAGTAGGAGCGCCCGTTGCTGCGAGAGGAATCTTCTCAAGAATATGCTGCCTAGCTTGTTCTGTTAATTCACTGCTTCCTTCTGGCCACAAAATCGCCCCGGGTGATACCCCGTTTACTCGCACAAGCGGACCTAGTTCTTTGGCTAACACCTTAGTCAACATCAGCATGCCGGCTTTAGTTAAACAATAGACGGAATAATCGCGCAATGGGCGATCGCCGTGAATATCCGTTAAATTCACAATACAGCCTTGATTCATTGTTAATAATGGCGCAGCCGCTTGCGATAAAAAAAACACGGATTTTAAATTGCTATCAAATAAATCTTGCCACTGTTCTTCTGTTATTTTACCAAACCGCGTTGGATAAAAACGCGAGGCATTATTGACTAATACATCTAATCGCCCCCACTTTTCTACTGCTTGTTGTACCAGTAGAGCTAAATGCGCAGTTTGTGATAAGTCTGCCTGTACAGCCCATGCTGAATCGGGACGCTGCTGATTTAAACGTTGACATAATTGTTGCGCTGCTTGCTGGGATGTATGGTAATGCACCACAACACACATCCCAGCACCGTGAAGTTTTATAGCAATTTCTGCGCCAATACGTCGCGCCGCGCCGGTAATAAGAGCTACTTTTTTAGATATTAACATAGTTTTTTCTCTTCAAACGCGAATTCCCAGCAATAATAGCAGAGCTCATATTAACCTAGATCCGGCAATTGGCAGATAGGGACAGGAGTTCCCGCTAACACTGTCATCCTGAGCGTTAGCGAAGGATCTTCTTAATAAATCCTCGGTGTTTATTAAGAAGATCCTTCGCTAACGCTCAGGATGACAGTGTTAGCGGGAACCGCTGAGATATGGACCTTAGTATTTCATGATACCATGCCAATCGGCAGTTGGAGGATGAGTTTTAAAATATTCACAGCGTTTTATAAATAAAGGAGCTAGCGTATCTTCTGGATAAATATGGCAACATTCTTGAAATCGCTGAATAGCCTCATCCCAACTTTGTTGTTGATAATAGGAAAAAGCTGGTGAAAAAAATTCACAATACCTACGGATATCAAAAGATAATTCTTCTGCATATTCGGCCAGTAACTCATAAATACGCATAGACTCGGTTTTGCCCTTTAACATCACACAATCTACTACCCTTAAAACAAATTTATCCTTTATCGCTTGATACACGGATTCACTCACAATAATTTGTGTACCATAATATTTGTTCACACCTTCTAAGCGGCTTGCTATATTTATAGTATCACCTATAGCTGTATAGTTTAAACGTTTAGTAGAACCAATATTCCCGATAATAGCCTCACCAAAATGTATGCCAAACCGTGTAAACAAGACTGGTTTACCTTTAGTGCGCCATTCTCTGTTTAAGATAGATAATTGTTGTTTACACTGCAGTGCGGCTTTTGCTGCTTGCTCAACAGGCTGCGCTTCGGGTAAAGGCGCTCCCCAAAATGCCATTATCGAATCACCTATATATTTATCAATAGTACCTCGATGTGTATTAATAATTTTTGACAGCACATCAAAATAATGGCACAAATGTTTCATTAATAAATTAGGATTTATGTTCTCAGAAAGCGCGGTAAAACTCTCAATATCTGAAAACAAAATAACTAACTTCTTCCTTCTTCCGCCAAGATGAGCATCCTCACCTCTTTCGATTAATTGTCTTACTAAAGTAGCAGGCACGTATTTGCGAAAAGAGCGCAAACTTTTTTTCATGGCATAAATAGCTTTACCCAGTAAATTAATTTCTTCAATTCGAGATCGGACTAATGGCGTTTCTTTTAATTCAAAATTTTTAATTTTATCTGCTTCTGTTACTAAGATTTTGATTGGCTTGATAACATGAGAAACGGTTTTTAATACTAAAGATATGCTAACTAATAGAATAAATAAACTCACTACAATTACAATAAAATGTGCTTTCAATAAGAGACCAATAAAATCATCTTCTGGGGCAACTATGCCTATTAACCAGTAATGTTGTCCGAACAAACCAGGTAATAACTTATAGCTTGCTAAATAATGCTTCCCCTTGTAAGTGTAAGAAAATTGCGATATCAGATTTTTAGTATATTCATTAAAAGATTGTGTAATCCATGGAGATGCGCTAGTAATACTTTTTAAGCCCGCTGTTTGCTGACTATCAACTTCTGGATAAACAATACTACGTCCATCATTAGTAACAATAAATATATTACAATTTTTACTAATCTTTATCTGTGAAATAAAGTTATATAAATAATCTAAACTGATCCCTATAGTAAAAACACCGATAAATTTATTTTTTTTATCATAGACAGGTGCGGCAGCAGCCACACCCAGCACACCATGGCTCTTTAGATCTATTATTCCTTGCCTTGACAGCTGATATAAAAAAGGTTCGGTCCAGACAATACGACCTTGTGTTCGTGCGTCAATATACCAAGGCCTAGTGCGAGGGTCATAACTTGAAGGTATTACTACTTTTTTAATAACATCTCCACTCCCATTATAATAAAGAGCTGTACTAGTAATACCCTTCGAAGTATGGTTAACAATCTCTGTAATATATACGTCCTTTGGTTGTTTATTTGTGATCGCTGCATTACCTTTTGTATCTCCCCATCCTGTAGCTTTTATTAACAGTGAAACACTACTTTTATTTAATACATAAGTATAAGCAGCAACCTCCGCTTCATTATCAACATGCAAAGAACCTACCCGAATTAATCCGGCAGCTGTACGAATTTTTCTTTCTGTTGACGTAACTATATTCTCAACCACTTCATTAAATAGAATCGTAGAGGCCTGATTCATGAGTTTAAATGCTGTGCTGTTAAGGCTTGATTTAAAATAAGAATTTTCAATCCACAACACGGATAAAACTGAAAAAACTAGCATAAAGATAAATACAGATAAAATACTAGTTCGTAGTGTAAAGGCAAAATTTTTTATTTTTAGGCCTGATTTTTCAAACAAAATAAATATCCTTTTCTTAGTGATTGATTCACTCGCACCCAACTACCATTTCTAGGATTATTATCGTCTATACTTATTGGATATGCTATGTTTTCACAGGTTTATTCTTACACCCAACAGGTTATAAAGCAGGAATTCTCGCTGAACAAGTTTTTTCCCAAAATTAGTTTTCTATTACCATATTATAAATTTAGCTCATATCGAACGCTACGTCCGCTACCAATTTGTTTCAAAGCTTTTATGGCAAACATATGTTGTAAATCTCGGGTTGCTGTTGCTTTAGACGTACTTGTTATTGACATATATTTTTTTGCACTTATTCCTCCTTCAAAACCTTTTATATCAGTTTGCAGCATACGTTTAATCACTTTCAATTGCCGTTCATTTAACTGGACTTTGGCCATTTTTGACTGATCTAATAATGATCAATTAAGGCTGTCTTAATCAAGCATCTGTAAGATAAACAATCAAATAAATAGCCATCAAAACGAGATCAAACTCAGTGCCACAACTTATCCCTGACAAGCTCTACGCCCAGCAGCCATTACGCCATGAGGTGGATGCAAATATCGTTGTGCCAGAGAACTGGTTTCTGCAATTAGGCGATCGGGTCGCTGATGTACTCGAATTGAAGCCGGAGGCAAAAAACACATGGGTGGCGAATTTACAGCGCCATGCCGGTGAGAATGCAGCCTACCAATTAAAAGAGGCATTACGGGGTTCCCTGAAAGTTATTTATGCGAAGCTGGCAAGCAGCCCGGACACATCCAGCGACCAGAAGGCTGATATCGCCTCCAAACTTGAAGAAGGCGCTGCAAATTGCACGCCCGGCTTTCATGATCGCAGCAATGAGCTGGTAGCGAGTTTCACCACAGTACGCAATCTGGATGAAGCCTTGCAAGTCCTGCGGCAATGGATTGTGGTGCGCTCACGTGTGATGGCAACCGATGAAGTGCACGCAAATAACCGGTTTACTATTGTCGCGCGTAATCTGGGGTTTGGGGTGAGACCGCTGAATGAAGCAGATATTTATCGCGGAAGCCTGACGGATGCAGTGATAGAGCAGAAATTAAAAGACGTGTTTAATGCAGAGTACACGTTATTCTCTATTTTAAATTCAGTTTTCGAACAGATTCAAACGATAGTACGTGAACGCGGGTTTAAAGGGCGCCAGGATACCGGCTATGCGTATGAAGATTACCGCAAATTTGATAATGATTATTTGAAAGACTTTGTGAGCCTTCCTTTTCTCGAACTATTTCATCTTGAAGAAGAGGATGAAGATGGCGATGTGTTGATGGTGCCACGTGTTCTTGATATCAACTGGGTGAATGTGAAGAAGGCATTGCTTAAAAAAATGATCGATGAGCAGTATTTTGCTTTTTCACGGCAAGAAAATTCACTGATCGCTGTCATGCTGAGTGATGGCGTTACATTTAGTCCACAGCGACAGGCAGGACTATCACTCTTTGCCACACGGGATGAATTCATACAATCCCTTGTTTTTTTCAACGAGTGGCCAACCGAAAAGAAAGTGAATTTGGTTTCTTATTATCTGAAACATAAAACACGTGATGAGCAAAAAGATATTTTAAGTAGATTGGCAATCATGCCTGATTTGACCACTAGACTGCAATCCATCCAGCAATACCAACCTATTTATTTAACCATGGCAGCAGAAGCTGGCGATTTAGAGAAAGTGCGCGCCTTAACCGTACAAGGTGCGGATGTAAATCCAGTACTGGGTTTATTATTCAGTAAAGATAAATATGCCACACTGTGGTGGCTGCGTCAGCACCCTGAGATGCGTGAGAAGATGACACAAGCTGGTATGGATAGCCTTATCCCCGAAGGAAAACATCAAGGGAAAACAGTGTGTGAGCTACTGCTTCATTCTAAAAAGGGCTGTCAGTTATTACAGGAAGATAATAGGCTGCAAGGCTTATGCCTCGATCATATTGATGGCAAGCCTATCGAGACTTATCTAAATGAAAAACGAACAGAAATAGAGGTTAGCCAAAAAGGCTTTTTCAAACCGTTTGTGCATCCAAAAGTAAAGCAACTTTTACAGCATGTGGTTCGTGGCGAATGGAAAGAAGCCAGGAGGTTGCTTGAAGATAATAAAGACAATCTGGCGATGCTTGAAACATTACTCACAACGAAAGCGATCGTAACAGACCATGCCGGTCGCAGAATTGAAGGCGCCTCGTTACAACTGGCACTCGGTGCGAAAGATGTCAGCCCTTATGAGCATGAAGAAATGGCCGAGATGCTTTTGCGTTACCTGAAGGAGCTACCCAATGGCGAAAGAGAGATAACAGCCCAGAAAGCGGCGCAGTTCCCAGAGGGGTGGGAGCAGCAGCAGGAAGCCCGTCAACAAGCGGATTCAGCCGCGATAAAAGAAGTATTTAGAAAGATTGGTGCATCACGTACCGATGCCGCGGGTGAGGCGGCAGTCGATGAATTTAAAGCCTATCTTGCGCAGCAAAAAGAACAAGTGGTAAGGACAGGATTTCATTTTAATGACCAATTATTCCCGGAAGCGCTTGAACTTTGTGATCAGCACTATAATCAGTTCGGAGGTTGGGATAGTCAAAAAAATAGACTGGCGGAGATAAAAGTGATTGGTGAGATTGAGTGTTACTTTACCGCCAATCTCGCGCAGGCCATGTGTGATGGTGTTGCTAATGTGGTGGATAACAAGGCCAAGCTTACTCGTTCATTATTACTTAAAGATGATCCTAGTTATTCTTTCTTTCATCCTGAGCTTGGGCGTTCTCATTTTGTTTATAGTTATTACCTGGCTGTGCGGGGCCCGGGGCCGTCGCCGCGCTGGCATGCCCCAGTTTCAACTCTTATGTCGAGCAAAAACATCAAACTTGCAGAAACTTATGCCGTTACAATATCGCAGGCAGAAAACGCCGTATCAATGCGTAATGTTGTAGGCCGAGGGTGATAAAGTGCGATTGCATATGCACTCACACTTTCATGCCAGCATACATTCATAAACGCTTGCAACAGTTCGTGATATTGCCAAGTATTTGATGTAGTTACCCACCATTGTAACCAGCGAGAAAAATAGCATCTGATCTTTACAGGAGAGACCTGATCGGCGACCATAAACTTTACGTTCTCGCGGGCTTTGCGCAACGCCCTCGGATGGGGCGTCATGTGCAAAGCGACATGCTGTTGATGTCTAACAATTGGCTCCCCCCCCCCCGATTCGCTCAGAGAGTGAGCAGATGAAACTGCTGTTATCACATCATCATTAGCATGTTTAACGCGGGTGTTATTCTCCATTTGCGTCAGAGAATACTGAACACCAAGGAAATGGAATCCACTCTCGATGGTTCCCATTCGTGATTTTTTACGTGACAATGTTAACCGCCTTTCGTGTAGCACCTCCATCATGCGCCGCTTAGCACGTTGCATTTGTCGTTTGGTTTTGCAGAGAATAAGCAGGTCATCTTGAAACCTTATGTATGTAACCATTGTATTATCAAAAGCATCATCAAGCGGTTTCAAATAAATTCCGCTGAAAAATTGGGATAAAGGCCCACGCAGTGCAATTCCATGTACAGGGTTTTTATAACCGTATGGTGTATCAATCGGATTAGTGATTATGTTTGTAAGCATCGCAATTAATTTTGGGTCCCGACTTCCAGATTTAGTGCGGAATTTCGATGTCTAATGAATCGAGTATTTTTATCAATTCTGCCGATATGCGAATCTAATTCACCTAAGCCACACTGTTTTGCCAATGAAAATAAAATCGTCCGTGCAAATTGGCATGAGACACTGGTTAATTCAATTTGGTCGAAATTAACTACTCGCGAAATGGGTTCATGAAACAAAGATAGCTGCGGCTCATGTGCCGCAATGTATTGCTTGGCAGAGGAAAGAAGTATTTCTAGCTCATCATGATTTTTGGCACTGCCAATGTGCTTAGCAGTTTTCCTTGTATTATTTTCATAACAAACCACTTGCACAGCTGTTGCACCCGATGCGGTTTGCACCGTTCGCGTACGATATTTTGATTTTGACATGACACTTAATCAGTAATTTACCCGTCGCTATCCTACATATTAGTGCGGGATTTTTCACTAAAAATGCATCACTAACGTTGTTTTTATTGGGTTTTTTTATATCGTCAAAAAAAATCTGGAAGTCGGGGGGTGGCGCAAGCGTCGGATCCCCGCAGGATTAATGTTCTTCAAGTAGACGCAAGCAACGAGTAACAAAGTGCGAAACTCCTGTTGGAAATACATACAGGCAAAACCACCCATGAGTATTTGGCACAGTCGCCTAACTTTGGGTTCGTTGGTTCAAGTGCTTGTTATATGAGATCCTGGAATCCATAATGAGTTAAGATAAGCATAGATAAAATACTAGTCCGCGGTGAAAAGGTAGAGTTTTTTATTTTTAGAAATAATTATCCTCTATATTTATCAGAGATGGCATGCTACCACAATTTTACATTTACATTCAAAGCCTTATAAAAAAATCGGGTGGATTCATTTCTTTCGCTCAATTTATGGAGCTAGCCCTCTACCATCCACAATGGGGTTATTATTGTACTCGTCATTTTCTGCAAGATTTCACTACTGCGCCCGCAATTTCACCGCTATTTGCACAATGCTTCGCTAAGCAAGTGGCACCTATTTTGCAAGAAATTCACCATGGTAGCATCTTGGAATTAGGCGCAGGCAGTGGTCAATTTGCGAAAACTTTGTTACTCACTTTGGAGCAGCAACATTGTTTGCCGCAATATTATTTTATTAAGGAAATTAGCCCATTACTACGGCAAACACAACAACAATGCTTGCAAACACATTGCGCGCATTTAATGAAACATGTGGTTTGGATAGAGAATTGGCTTGTGGATTTTCACGGTGTCATTATTGCTAATGAAGTATTAGATGCACTGCCGGTACATGCGTTCGAGGTGTTACTCTCTCCCTCAACGTTGTGTGTTGGGGGAGAGAGTGAGGGGGTAAAAATTCAAGAACGCTGCGTCACATGGAAAGATAACCAATTCGCTTGGTGTACCACTCCTTTTACTGACCCCCAGCTGGCTGAAAAAGCCATAGCTCTACAACAGCAATATAACTTAGCACCTGGTTACCGCTCTGAAATCAATTTAGCCATGCTAACACTAACCAAACAGCTCGCGCACTGCTTAACAAAAGGTGCATTATTTTTTGCAGATTACGGCTACGGACAACGCGAATATTATCACCCTGAACGCCGTCAGGGCACGTTAACTTGTTTTCATCAACATCAGTATCACGATAATCCCTTAATACTTGTTGGTGAACAAGATATGACTGCACACGTGGATTTTACCAGTCTCACGGATATGGCTATTGATGCCAGCTTAACATTAGCTGGCTATACGACACAAAGCGCCTTCCTCATAAGTTGTGGATTATTAGCCCTGGCCGAAGAGCAAACTAAACACATGAATATCTCTGAACAATACCAACAAAGCCAAGCTATCAAACAATTACTATGGCCGTCAGCAATGGGTGAAACCGTCAAAGTCATTGCATTTACTAAAGGGCTAGAAGACATACCATTACTTGGCTTCACTGTACAAGACAGAAAAAGAGATTTGTAATCAAATAGATGAAACGCTGCAACGAGCAGTGATACCCCCTAAAGCAGATCGTCCTCCTACGCACCAGTTAAACTGCGCTTTGCGTTTTTGTTACCCTCATCCTGATCACAATGTAACAAAAGCCATAGATGAACTTTCCGATGTATTAACTACAATGAATACGCAAACGTGGTCTACGCATATGCAATTTTGGTGTACTATCTGCCGTACACAAGGAGCAACAAGCTTGATCCAAGCCATACAAGCATCTTCTTTATTTAATAAGCAAGAAACCAAAAAACCTGCTGCATCTTCTGCTTCGCAAAGAAGCCCTTAAGGGCACCTCTATAATTTGTCATTCTGAGCGAAGCGAAGAATCTGATTATTTATCAAGCACAAACCAGATCCTTCACTTCGTTCAGGATGACAAATTATAGAGGTGCCCTTAAGGACGCCATTAGAAACTCCTTTTAACCTAGAAAATCTCCAATGGGTCCACATCCAATGTCCAGCGTACACGCTGCGTTGTCGTCAATTTTTCTAACTGCGGCAATAATTGCTGCAAAAAATGCTGAACAGGTAATCGCTGTATAGCTTGTACCAACAGATGCATACGTTGTAACCCTGCACGCTGTGATAATAAAGCTGGTACTGGCCCGGATAACCGTACTTGTTCTGCGGGTAATATATTTTTTACTTCTTGCAAAAATTGTTCCGCATCGGACTGCTGATGTGCCTCAGCACGAAATAATGCAAAATGTGCAAACGGTGGCAATCCTGCTGCTTGTCTTTCACTTAATAATGCTGCAGCAAATGTACTATATCCTTGATGAATTAATTGCTGTAACAAGGGATGATCAGGGCACTGGGTTTGAATATACACTACCCCATGTTTTTCAGCGCGGCCTGCACGCCCTGCCACTTGCAATAATAACTGTCCAGTTCGCTCTAAAGCACGGAAATCAGCACTAAACAATCCCGCATCCGCATCAATAATCCCAACTAACGTCACTCGCGGAAAATGATGGCCTTTAGCAAGCATTTGTGTGCCTAATAAAATACGTGGCCCTGCCGCATGTATTTCATCAAACAATTGCTGCAAACTACCTTTGCGCCGCGTACTATCACGATCTATACGTGTCACTGGCATATCAGGAAAGTATTTTTGTAAAGCTTTCTCTATCCGCTGTGTACCTAAGCCTATGGGTTTAAAGGCTGTCGCCTGGCAATGTTCACAAATGCGCGGTAATTCTTGATGCGCATCGCAATGATGGCAATGCAACCAAGTACGTGATGTGGTTTGATGATACACCATGCGTGCGGTACAGCGTTGACATTCAAGCATTGCCTGACATTCACTGCACATTAAAATAGGTGCGTAACCGCGCCGATTAAGAAATAACATGACTTGGTTACCGCTCTGTAAATGCTCGCGCATAGCGGTGACCAAGGTCACCGATAATCCTTGGTCCACTTGCATACGGCGCATATCGATAAGTTGAAATTGTGGTAATTGTGCAACGCCCGCACGCTGTGGTAATTGCAAATGCTGATAACGGCCACGACCAGCATTATAGAAGGTTTCCAACGAAGGAGTGGCAGAGCCTAAAATCACCGGAATTTGCTGCGTTTTCGCACGTACAATCGCAAGGTCGCGCGCATGATAACGAAATCGCTCTTGCTGCTTAAAAGAGGTATCATGTTCTTCGTCAATCACGATTACCCCCAATTGTGCAAATGGCATAAATACCGCAGAACGCGTACCAATAACAATGCGCACCGTACCGTCACGTGCAGCCAGCCACGCTGCATAACGCTCCCGTTCCGACAAACCAGAATGCCAAGCCGCTATCGGTACAGCAAAACGCTGGCGAAACCGTTGTAATGCTTGCGGTGTCAAACTAATTTCCGGTACCAAGATTAAAGCTTGTCGCTGCTGTTGCAGCACTTCCTCTATCACTTGCATATAGACTTCAGTTTTGCCACTGCCGGTAACACCATCTAACAAAAAAACCTGGAATGTATGTTGCACAGCTAAGATTGCTGACACTGCTTGTTGTTGCGCGGCATTCAGAGCTGGCGCTAATTCGCGATCATCGATTGGATATGGTGGTAATTCTACGGATAAAGCTGGCTTACTACGCCGCAATATTGCAGGCAAGGCTGCCCACAATACTTCACCTAGCGGGTGATGATAATATTCTGCGGCCCATAATACTAATTGGAAAATATCGCGAGGTAAAACAGGTTGCACATCTAAGACCGCATAAATATTTCGCAGTTTTTTGCGTGGGATAGATGATACATCCGTCAACTCTACCACCATGCCTATGATCTTGCGTGATTGAAAAGGCACTTGCACACGCATTCCTGGCTGCAAACACGTTACTTGTTCAGCTGGCACTAGATAGTCAAAGCAGCGTCGTAACGGCACTGGTAAAGCAACGCGTACAATCCGTGCATTAGTCATAATTACGAGTCCAGTAACAATCCAGCATTGCGGTCATTCTAAGAGTATTTTAGTATCATAGCTACCGATAACCTTATAACAATAAGAGCCACAACATGGACAGAAGCCGATTAAGAGAAGGACTCAGTGTTATTTTTGAGAAACTTGCTGCCGAAGGCATGATTCGCAATGCAACACTAGAGGAAAAAGACACCATTATAGATAACATATTGGATAATCTTGAGAAGGACGGCCTCATATACGACTTAGATCCCAATGATATTCGCGATGCCACTGTACAAAAAGCACTGGCTATCGCTGTCGTGGCAGAATTTGTACAAGGACGAAATCCAAACTTTAAATTTGACTACACCTTGCTATTTAAATCCATCATGGATCCTCAGCAAGAACTACACGCAGAGCTTAAACCACAACTCATCCAGTTGTTACAAGAATTGAATAAACTCAACCCTAGTAAACAACTATCAGAGAAAGATATCCATGAGCTAGCTGATTTTCTTGTAACACAATTTACTGAAAAACAAGAGGTTGAGCAGTTATTAGCAAAAAACACCTCTCTTATCGACACGCTTGCCGCATTATTCACTGAGTGTCTTAATAACTCTCCGGATGAACAATATACGCGTGATCTCTATGGTGGTGTAGACCCGCATGTGGCTGGCGGTATCGTGCAACCTGTTGTACGGTTTGTTTCTAATTTAATTGGCGCTGTAGACTTAGGCCCTGGATTAAATCGCTTTGCTCCTATTAATGCGGATCGCCGCTTAAATCCAAATGTAGGTTTCACAGAAGCCACCATGCGTATCATTGAGAATAGAATTAGCAGTGGGATCATCACTGCAGGCTTAGAGCAAGAACTGGAAGATGCAGGTGTGTTTTCCGAACCGCTGCGGCCTAAACCACCAGAAACCATGGGAGGAACAGGTGGGTAGTCATCATTTAAAAACTCTATATCATCATTTAGGCATCCCCTATTTACTTACCGAGTGGAAAAGTCTGCTGTCAACAAAACACTTAGCTGCAGACACCTCTGCTGGCATTACTGTCGCATTCATTGCCATCCCACTGTCTCTGGCTATTGCTTTAGCTTCCGGTGTCCCTCCTGGTATAGGTCTAATCACTGCCATTATTGCCGGCATTGTCTGTGCTGTATTTGGTGGCACACCCTTAGCCGTCAGTGGACCTGCTGCAGCTATGTCAGTATTAATTGCTGATATCGTAGAAAAATTTGGCATTAGTACCCTAGCCATTGTCTGCTTGATTGCTGGGCTTATGCAGTTTATCAGCGGTGTTTTAGGACTAGGCAAATTAGCTCGCTATGTCCCTCTGCCTGTCATCGCTGGATTTACTGCGGGCATTGGCGTCATCATTCTCATTGGTCAGCTACCGCGCGCGTTTGGTTTGATGCCACCCGCTGAATCCCATGTTTTCGATGTATTCATGCATATCAAAGAGTATTTCCACGAGATCAATGGAGCCTGTCTATTATTAGTAGTAGTAACCATAGTGATTATCCGCGGCTTACCCAGACTATTTCCCAAGGTCCCCTCCATATTAGCTGCGGTAATCACTGCCACAGCAATAGTATATTTTTTTAATTTGACTGATGTGCCATTAATTGGCGCTATTCCACATAACTTACCCACACCACAGTTACCCTCTGTTACCGCAACCCCATTGACAGAGATACTATTAAGTGCATTCACGATTTATTTATTGGCTTCACTAGAAACCCTACTTTCCTCTAGTGCTGTAGATAAACTGGTTAACAAAAAAAAGCACAACTCTAACCAAGAATTAATCGGCCAAGGTCTCGGCAACATGGCCGTGTCGCTATTTGGCGGCATTCCGGTTACTGGTGTCATTGCGCGCTCCGCCACCAATATTAAAGCAGGAGCAAAAACACGGCGCGCCAGCATTATTCACTCCTTACTGATTTTATTAACTGTATTTGCTATTGCACCAGTGATTGGCTTAATTCCAGTTGCCGCGCTCGCTGGCGTGTTATTTTCTGTTGCATTCTCAATGATTAACTATAAAGAGTTTTATGAGCTATGGGTTACATCACGCACCGAAGCGCTTATTTACACGGTAACCTTTCTAACCATTATCTTTGTTGACTTAATTGCTGGTGTACAAGCAGGAATTACTGCTGCTTGTTTGATTGTGTTATTCAAAGCCACGCAAACTCGTGTATTCATTTCCACAAACTCCAAGGATGATGTGATTCGTCTATCCTTAACCGGTAATTTGACCTTTTTATCGATAGGAAAAATTACCGCCGTAGAAAAACCACTGGAGCTGGTAAAAACACATCAACCTGTGGTGCTAGACTTATCTAGCGTCACCAATATGGATACCTCAGGTGCTACCGCCATTGTGGATTTATTTAAACAATGCCAAGAAAAAAATATTAGCTTTTTTATAAAGGGCTTATCACGCCAATTTGAGCCTTTATTCAGAGCCTGTGGAGGTAACATGTTAATAGATAATTGCCACCTTGTCTCTGAACATGAATTACGTCAAAAAGAAGCCGCCATTGCACCGCGTTCTGCCTATGGCCGTTTAGTACACGGTGTTTATCACTTTTACAATGAAAATACCCACCGTGATAAACGTTTATTCGAATACCTACGTCATCGACAAGACCCTCATACCTTTTTCATCACTTGTGCAGATAGTCGCATTGTTCCTTCACTCATTACCTCTGCGGATCCAGGTGAGTTATTTATTATTCGCAATGTTGGTAATTTTATTCCGCCTTATGAGCCAGACACATTGAGCAGTGAAGCAGCCGCTCTAGAGTTCGCATTAACTCATCTTGATATCACGGATATTGTTATTTGTGGTCATGCTAATTGTGGCGCAATCCACGCTTGCATCAACCACAACAACCCTTCCTTATCACCCAAGCTTCATGCGTGGATTGCAAAAATAAGGATGCAACTTAACCTCAATACAACATTATCCATCGATGATATAGCAAAAATAAATGTATTAAACCAAATAAAAAATATAAAACAATATCCGCTTGTCCAACAAAAACTGGCTATGCAAGCCCTGAATATTCACGGATGGTTTTTTGATATCACCCAAAATCTTGTTTATGAATGGGATCACGATGAACAACTCTTTAAATCACTCATCACCAATGTATTAACCACATAAAATCCATTAAAAAGGACGACTGCATGTTTACTCCTAGCGTTTTACAAGGGCTCACTCATGTTTTTACTGATATCCCTTTTAATCGCATTCTCGGTGTCAGTCTTGAGCGATTAGCGAAAGACCAAGCTATTATTAGTTTTAGCATGAAGAATGAATTGATCGGAAATTATTTACACGGTATTTTACACGGCGGAGTCATTTCGTCGGTGCTAGATATGGTGGGCGGCATGGCTATTTTGGCAGCTGCCGTGTATAAACATCAAGATTATTCTCTGGCAGAACTAGCTACTATGTTAGGAAAATCCAGCACAGTAGACTTGCAAATAAGTTATCTGCACCCAGGGAAAGGTGAAAAATTCATTGCCACTGCTGATGTTTTACACAGCGGCAACAAGATATCTTTTGCGCGTATGGAGTTGCATAATCAAGAACAAAAATTACTCGCGACAGGCGCAGGAACTTACTTAGTAGGGTAGCAAAATAACAAAGGAAACAATTTATGTATCATGTACTCGTGATTGGCGCAGGAAAAATTGGTTCACTTATTACCTTCCTGCTAACACAAAGCAACGATTACTTTATTTATCTTGCTGATTCCAATATAGAACACTCGCAAGCACAGCGCCTGCCAAAACGGAACAACTTACAATGCATTACGCTGGATGCACAAAATCCACACGGGGTTACTGAATTTCTAAAAAAGCATCCAGTACAAGCGATTATCTCTAGTTTGCCCTATTACGCTAATACACCCATTGCCAAAGTAGCTGCTGCGTTAAATCTGCATTATTTTGACTTAACTGAAGACGTACAAACTACCCACACTATTTCTGCATTAGCCAAACAAGCACAGAGTGCCTTTGTACCACAATGTGGTCTGGCACCTGGATTTATTAATATTGTGGCCAATGATCTGATGCAACACTTCCCACAGCTAGACACAGTAAAATTACGTGTAGGGGCTTTACCAATCAACATTAGCAATGCATTACAATATTCTTTAACCTGGTCTACGGATGGGTTAATTAATGAGTACGGTAACTTTTGCCAATCTATAGAAAATAACGAGGCGGTCACATCATTACCTTTGGATGATTTAGAAGAAATTAAAATTGATGGACTAACTTATGAAGCTTTTAATACATCAGGTGGAGTAGGTAGCCTTGTCTCCACTTACTTAGGAAAAGTACGACACTTAAGTTACAAAACTATCCGCTATCCTGGCCATTGCGCGAAAATACGTTTTTTGATGAATGATTTAAAACTCAATGATGATCGTGATACCTTAAAGCGTATATTAGAAAATGCCCTACCTAAAACTTATCAAGATGTGGTCTTGGTTTATGTGTCTGTTACCGGTATACAAGATCAACAGTTTATCGAAGAAAACTACGTCAGAAAATTTTATCCGAAAAAACTCGGTGGGCAACGTTGGTCAGCTATTCAATTAACGACAGCATCAGGCATGTGTGCTGTTGTAGATTTAGTTCTCACCCAACCCAGGAAATACCAGGGTTTTGTACGTCAAGAACAATTTTCATTAGATGAGTTAGTGAAGAATCGGTTTGGAGAATATTATGCGTAACACAGAACTTTTAGCGACATTAGGCCTCAACGCCACTAACAGCGGTGGCAGTACTGGTTCGGCATGGTGGTCATTAACAAAAAATACCGGGAAAATAATTTCTTATAACCCAGCTAATAATGAACCGCTTGCTTCTGTATACCATTGCTCGGTAACTGATTATGAACAGATAGTACAAGCTGCACAGCATGCTTTCTTAGAGTGGCGCAATGTCCCTGCCCCGCAACGTGGCGTGGTGGTACGTGCCATTGGTGAAGCACTACGTGAACAGAAAACAGCCTTAGGTACTTTAGTCTCATTAGAAATGGGTAAATCCAAACAAGAAGGCTTAGGTGAAGTCCAAGAAATGATTGATATGGCAGACTTCGCTGTAGGTCAATCCCGCATGCTATATGGCAATACTATGCATTCCGAACGTCCATTACATCGCATGTATGAACAATGGCATCCATTAGGTATAGTAGGGGTGATTACTGCCTTCAATTTCCCGGTTGCAGTGTGGGCATGGAACGCCTTTATTGCCGCCATTTGTGGCAACACAGTCATCTGGAAGCCCTCGCCAAAAACACCGCTGTGCGCTGTGGCTGTGCAACAGCTTTGTAATAAAGTATGCCAACAATTCGGCTATCAAGGCATTTTTTCCTTGTTTACTACCAGCAATCACGAGCATTCACAAAAACTCGCTAATGATACACGTATTCCTCTGATTTCTTTTACTGGCTCAACTGCAGTCGGACGTCAAATCAATGCATGCGTAGCGCAACGTCTCGGGAAAAGCTTATTAGAACTCAGTGGCAATAATGCATTACTTGTTGATGCCTCGGCAAATTTAGAATTAGCATTGCCCGCCATCGTGTTTGGCGCTGTCGGTACTGCTGGGCAACGTTGCACTACCACTCGCCGTTTATTTGTGCATGAATCTATCTACGATAAAGTTGTCACTGCCCTAGTGAATGCTTATCAAACTATTACCGTTGGTGACCCCCTCGATGAAAAAAATCTGATGGGACCGCTAATCGATAAGCTCGCGGTAGATAATTTCCAACAAACTATCGCAAAAGCACAGCAGGCCGGCGGCCAAATATTATTTGGTGGCAACGTATTGCCACTAACAGGAAACTATGTCGAACCCACCATTATCACTGCAGAAAACCATTGGGATGTAGTGCAACATGAAACCTTTGGGCCGATTTTATATGTAATGAAATTTAAGACGCTCGACGAAGTAATTACCTTACAAAATACCTCGCGCTTTGGGTTATCGTCTGCATTATTTACACAACACTTACCGCACGCAGAACAATTTCTGTCTGCGCATGGCAGTGACTGTGGTATCGCTAATATCAATATTGGCACATCTGGGGCAGAAATTGGTGGCGCCTTTGGCGGAGAAAAAGACACTGGCGGTGGTCGTGAAGCAGGATCCGATGCCTGGAAGGCTTATATGCGTCGGCAAACTAACACTATCAACTGGGGCAGTACATTACCTCTAGCACAGGGAATCAAGTTCAATATCAAGCCGGAGT
>Ga0155554_118_pt1 | contig 25199 bp, 27 predicted proteins | sample RifCSPhighO2_12_FD_107211 | JGI IMG/M metagenome (GOLD analysis project Ga0155554, IMG submission 107211) | Gammaproteobacteria bacterium RIFCSPHIGHO2_12_FULL_41_20 | reverse complement strand
CGAAGGATCTTCTTAATAAATCCTCGGTGTTTATTAAGAAGATCCTTCGCTAACGCTCAGGATGACAGTGTTAACGGGAACTCCTGATAAAGTGCAAAACTCCTATTTATTAAAAGAATAGGAGAGAATTGTTAGATTTTCCTTAAGGAATGCCCCTCGTCATTATTGCCAGAAGGCTGAATAGTGTGTAAGGTATGGAATAATCAGAGTTTTATGAACAGGTAAGGATGCTTATGCTCATTGAAGTTCTTTCGCGTATTCAATTTGCTTTTACCGTCAGTTTTCATATCTTATTTCCTTCCTTCAGCATTGGGCTAGTGACATTCATTGCGATTTTTGAAGGGATTTGGCTGAAAACACGTAATCCCCATTATCTGCATATCTGTAAGTTTTGGACCAAGGTATTGGCGCTGACATTTGGCATGGGCGTAGTGTCGGGGATTGTGATGGAATTCCAATTTGGCACCAATTGGTCCAAGTTTGCCTATATGGTGGGGGATGTATTGGGGGTATTGTTTACCTATGAAGTATTAACCGCGTTTTTTATTGAAGCAGGATTTTTAGGCGTGATGTTTTTTGGTTGGAATCGCGTGGGCCCACGCTTACATTACTTAGCCACTTTATTAGTATTATTTGGCGTGACATTTTCTGCATTTTGGATTTTATCTGCTAATTCTTGGATGCAAACACCGGCGGGTGTGGTGTTAGACGGCGATAAATTTGCAGTGACCAGTTGGTGGAATGTAATTTTCAACCCGTTATTATGGCCGCGTTATTTACATATGTTGCTTGCCGCCTATATTTCTACATCGTTGGTGATTGCAGCGATTTCAGCGTATTACTTATTAAAACAACAACACTTGGAGTTTGCGCGCACGTGTTTTTCTTTTGTGATGTGGGCATTGTTAGTGTTATTGCCTATACAAATATTTCTTGGGGATAGCGCTGGATTGAATGTGCATCAATATCAGCCAATAAAAACTGCAGCCATGGAAGGGGTATGGGAAACACAATACGGTGCACCCTTATTATTATTTGCTTTACCTGATCAAGCGGCAGAGAAAAATTATTTTGAATTGAAAATTCCAAAACTAGCTTCGCTATTAAATACGCATGAGTTGAATGGCGAATTAGTTGGATTAAAGTCAGTGCCAGCGGTAGATCGACCACCAGTATTTGTAGTGTTTTGGAGTTTTCGGGTCATGGTAGGGTTAGCCGGCATTATCTTTTTGCTCGCGATAACCGGCTGTATTTTGCGTTATGCCAAAAAACTGTATGACTATCCTATTTTTTTAAAATTTTGCATACTATCCGCGCCGTTGGGATTTATATGTGTGATTACCGGCTGGTTCACTGCTGAGTTTGGCAGGCAACCCTGGGTTGTCTATCATTACTTAAGAACGATGGATGCTCATTCCCCGATTAATTTACACCATGTATTGATTTCATTAGCAATGATTATTGTGGTGTATGGAATAATATTTGGAGTATTTTACTTTAAATACTTTTTTCGCATAGTGCAAGCTGGACCTATTGCTAGTGAGAAAACGGTAGATAGGACTTTTGCGTATATGTCGCCATCCGCGATTAAAAAGTGAGGTGCGGTTATGGAATTACTCGCTTCTGCTTGGTTTGTGATTATTGGTTTTTGTATCATTATGTATGTGCTACTGGATGGTTTTGATTTAGGCGTAGGTATTTTGTTTCCGTTTTTTAAGCGGCAAGATAGAGACATGATGATGAGTAGTATTTTGCCATTATGGGACGGTAATCAAACCTGGCTAGTTTTGGGCGGCGCATCGCTCTATGGTGCATTTCCCCTCGCTTTTAGCTTGTTATTGCCAGCGCTGTATTTGCCTGTGTTTGTGATGATTTTAGCATTGCTATTTCGTAGCATTACCTTCGAGTTTCGGTTTCACAGCAAAACTAAGCTACCTGTTTGGGATATATTGTTTTCTATCGGTTCAATTCTTGCCACTCTCTGCCAAGGACTATTATTAGGTAGTTTTGTTAAAGGGTATGAATATGTGTCTGGTAGTGCGGTGTTACATTACCATTTATTTGCTCCATTTAATATTGCCTGCGCAGTTGCTTTACTTTTTGGTTATAGTTTATTAGGAGCAACCTGGGTAATCGGTAAAACAACCGGTGTGTTACAAGAAAGAATGTATCAAATTGCCTATACTTGCCTACCTATTATTGCAGTATTTTTGGCGCTTATTAGTTTTTGGACGCCGCTGGTTGATCCGCGTGTCATGGCTATCTGGTTTAATCCACAACATCTCCCTAAACTGATAATTCTTCCTTTGGTATCAGGTTGTTTGGTGGTGTTTTTTCTTTATGCTTTGTATAAGAAATATGAAAAAATATTATTTGCACTGACAATAGGTATATTTCTTTGTGCTTATGTAGGCTTTGGCATTAGTACCTGGCCGTATATTATTCCACGTGCGGTGACAATATGGGAGGCAGCAGCTCCACCCGATTCACAGTTGTTTATGATCGTCGGGGCGGTTATATTATTGCCGGTATTACTTGGGTATACTTTTTATGCTTATTATATTTTCCGCGGCAAAGTTACCAAGATTGTGAGTGAGTCGCTGGAGTATTAAGGAGAAAAATAATGAGATTATCTATGGCTACTTTCTTGGGGTTGGGTTTGTGTTGTGCTTCTGTATATGCGCAAGATAATCAATCCATGTTATCCACTACAACTATGAGTGAACCCGTTATGTCATCAACCACAGCAGAAAAAAATCAAACCATGGGCGCAGCATTTTTGGCGGCTAATAAAAATAAGCCTGGTGTTGTTACTTTGCCAGATGGATTGCAATATAAAGTGATGGTTGCTGGTACCGGAGCACAGCCTACTGATAGTGATGTGGTTACCGTGCATTATGCGGGGAAATTAGTGAATGGTACGGAATTTGACAGCTCTTATAAGCGCGGTCAGCCAACCACGTTTCCTGTGGCTGGGGTGATTCCGGGTTGGACGGAGGCTTTAAAGTTAATGAAGGTGGGTTCAACATGGGAATTATATATCCCAGCCTCATTAGCCTATGGTGAACGTGGTGCACTGCCAGTTATTGGACCCAATGAGACATTAATTTTTAAAGTAGAATTATTAAGTGTACAAAAAGCGTAGTGAGTGCAGGAATTCTCGGTGAATAAAGGAGAGAGGAGAGGGGTCAGGCCCCGCAGTTTTATCGGGGCCTGACCCCTCTCCTCTCTCCTTTATTCACCGAGAATTCCTGTAGTGAGTGTTGATTCACTGTAATAGCTTGATTACAATGTCAGCATGAAAATACTTTGTGTCATTCCCAGCCGTATTCATTCAACGCGATTACCGCGTAAACCGCTTTTGCCTATTCAAGGTAAGCCCATGATTCAATGGGCTTATGAAAATGCCAAACGTTGTCCCATCTTAACTGATGTTATTGTCGCTACCGATAGCGAAGAAGTCGCACGTGTTGTTACGGATATTGGGGGCAAAGTGGCAATGACGGATCCGTTATTACCTACGGGGTCTGATCGTGTAGCAGCGATTGCTGAGCACTATCCAGACATGGATGTGGTGATAAACTTACAGGGGGATGAGCCTTTTGTTAAACCGGCCATGTTGCAGCAACTGATAACGCCTTATATGATGGGCGAATCCCCAGAAATGACCACATTGGCTACACCGCTTGATCATAACCTTCACCATGAGCCAGGCGTAGTAAAGGTTATTGTAAACCTGCATGGTGATGCGTTGTATTTTTCTCGAGCGCCTATTCCTTATTTTCGTACTCAATTCTTTGCGCCAGTTTACCATCATATGGGTGTGTACGCATTTCGTCGGGATTTCTTGCTGCATTATCGAAAGCTTCCTGCTACCCCATTGGAGAAGAGCGAAAGTTTAGAGCAATTACGAGTATTAGAGCATGGCTATAAAATCCGTGTTTGCTTAACAGAAGGCAAAACACTAGAAATTAATACTCCTGAAGAATATGAACGCGCGCAAGAGTTTGTTTACTCTGGCTAACCTTGCGACTGACTGTGGAAAGCAGCCGGTTTTTATGTAATAGTCGTGAAGTATTGCCATTGGGAGGCTGCATATTCTCCTAGCGTCATTGTTAGGGTCTATTGACAATTTAAATTGTCAATAGACCCTAAGCTTGTTACTAAAAATCAATATGAGAGGGATTTTGTTATGCAACCAAGAACATCTTTACGCACAGTTATAAATGAAAAAATTGATTACTATTTATCCACTGATAATCCATATCAGCCTGGTTTAGGTCTATTACAGCGGTTCGCGCTCTATGCTAAGAAGCGTGTAGGTCAAACGGGGCATGATAGAGCAATTACATATAAGACAAGCCTTGAGGCGGTAAGTGATAACGATCTCGCTCAGGCAGTGTGGGATGACGTGTGTGCTGATGCAAGTGGTATTTTAGATACCAGTGTTAAATTACGCTTACGTTTGCTAGAAGGTCTATGTGGTCATTTTGGTATTGAGAAGGAAAAGATAGATGCAGATGCAAGAGATACGATGCGATACCTTACTTTGTCAGGTGGTGTGCCAATACACACTTTTGAGCAGTGTTGGATTAATTCGGCAAAACGGTATCTCAAAGACTATATAGTAGCCACTCAAGGGCAGTTGCAACAACGAGTTCCTGCTGCGTCATTATCGCAGTAGATTTCAACTGCCAGATCTAGGATCATAAGTATACCCGAGGGTTATAGTGCCTCACAAAGTCCAGCTCGGTAACTGTCTTGTTACGGTGTGAATTTGCTTTCTATGTAGAGTTGTTAAGTTGTCTAATGAGTCTAATAGTTGCCAAAAAGCTTTATTGTGCCGCATGATTCTCGTGTGGCAGAGTTCATGTAGTAAAATATGGCGCACGAGTGCCGGTGGTAAAAATAATAATTTACAGCATAAATTGATATGTTGTTTACTAGAACAGCTTCCCCATCGCGTTGTATTATGACGTATCTGCAGACGCTGAAAGGTTAGCCCTGTTTCTTGAGAGAGTTGTTGTAGTGTTAGAGGAAGATGATGGCCAGCCAATTGGCGCAACCATTCACGCAGTTTTTTAAAGCATAGGGGAATATTTGTTGTATTTCCTATTAAGGTCAGTTGTTGGCTGGGATTAGTTAATAAAGTAATACCAGGATGCTCAGTTGCGAGGTATTTTACTTGCCAAGCTTGTTGTATGGCAGGCAAGCTAATGTCGGTAGGGAGTGTAGGGTCTTGTATTAAAGTTATATTTCTATTTATCCATGCCTGTTTCTTTTGAATAAATGTAATAATATCTTGGCTAGTCACCCTTTTTTTATTGGGTATGACAATTTCTAGGGAGCAGTTTACGATTCTAATCTGTAAGTATTTGGCTTTTTTGCTATAGCGCATTGTATAAGGAGGCAAAGCAAGATTCATTAGACTTCTTTCCAAACCTTGACCAAAGCGACAAGATTGTCTGTTGCCTCTAGCCAAGCCTGCTCGGTAGTTTCTAATTGTTTTTTCAGTGCAGCTAACTCTTCCCATTGGGCGCATAATTTTTCTTGCTTTTCTAATGCATAAAATTGCTGGTCGGATAATTGTGCTTCAAGAGTGGTTATCGATTTCTGCAATTTATCTATGTCATTTTCTAGCTGTTTTATTTTTTGTTGTAGATTGCGCTGGATATTGCGTTGCATTTTTTTAGACGGCGTATCTGGATGTGATTGCTCTGCAGTAGATTGTTGTTTGCGAAATTGTAGTAACCATCGTTGGTAATCATCGAGATCACCGGTGAAATAGCGGGCCTGTGCATTGGCAATGAGTAGCAATTGGTCTGTCGTAGTGCGGAGTAAAAAACGATCATGAGAGACTAGTAACATCGCACCTGTATATTGTTGCAAAGCAATGCTGAGTGCGTTGCGGACTTCTAAATCCAGATGATTGGTAGGCTCATCCAGTAATAATAAATTAGGCCGTTGCCATATGAGCAAGGCTAGTGCTAAACGTGATTTTTCTCCACCAGAGAAACTACTTATTGGCTCCATCGTTTTGTTGCCTGAAAAACCAAAACTACCCAGAAATTTTCTTAATGCCAATTCGGGTGCGTGTTTTGCTAATTGTTGCAAGTGTGCAAGCGCGGTTTCATGTGGATGTAATTGTTCTAGGTGGTGTTGTGTAAAGTAACCAATTTTTAAACCCGCAGCTGTTTCACAGTTGCCTGATAATGAAGTGATTTCCCCAGCCAGTGTTTTTATTAACGTAGATTTTCCTGCACCATTGGGTCCAAGTATGCCTATTCTGTCTTTAGGGGATAAACTGAGATTGACATCGCGCAGTATGATTTTCTCCTTATAGCCCATATTGGCATGGATTAGAGTGATCAGTGGGTTAGGGCAAGAATGAGGTGTTTGAAACTCAAATTGAAACGGTGTTTCTGCTTGTACTGCATAAACTTTCTCCATGCGTTCCATGGCTTTTAAGCGGCTTTGTGCTTGTTTAGCTTTAGAAGCCTTGTAGCGAAAACGATCTACAAAAGATTGCATATGCGCGAGTTGACGTTGTTGTTTTTCAAAAATGGCTTGTTGCTGTAGTAATTTATTGGCGCGTAAGTTCTCAAATTCCGTATAGTTACCGGTGTATAATTCAAGCTGTTGTTGGGAAATATGCGCGATATACTCAACAACATGATCGAGAAATTCTCGGTCATGAGAAATTAATAGCAATGTACCTGGGTATTTGTTTAGCCATTCTTCTAGCCATAATACCGCATCCAAATCTAAGTGATTGGTGGGTTCGTCTAGCAGTAGAATATCAGATCGACACATTAAGGCTTTAGCTAAGTTTAAGCGTACGCGCCATCCGCCAGAAAATGTATTGACGGATTGTTGTAGTTGGGGGTGTGTGAATCCCAAGCCAATTAATAATTGTGCTGCCCGAGAGGGAGCGGTGTAGGCATCGATAATATGCATTTTTTCATGCAACGCACCCATTTTTAAGCCATTATTTTCTTGCTCTGCTATGTATAATTGTTCTTCTAATGTGCGTAATTCAGTATCGCCATCTAGCACAAAATCTAATGCAGACTTATTGTACGTAGGCGTTTCTTGTTCTACATGGGCAAATTTCCACTGTGCAGGAATATCTAGATCACCAGAGTCAGCATGAAACTCGCGCAGTAATAACGAGAACAATGTGGATTTCCCAGAGCCATTTGCGCCCACAATACCAATGCGTTGCTTGGGGTAGATGGCCCAATGGATGTTTTGTAAAAGTAGATAGGGTCCACGTCTTATTGTTATGTTGCGTAATGTTATCATGCTGCATAGTTTATCAAAATAAACAATGAAAAGAATCCTATCCTGTTAAGGACAATAGGGACACACAGAATAACAGGCCGGCTCTCCTTAATGGGATAGAATAGGCAAGAAGTTGCTATTCTTTATTCGCATCGAGGTTTGAATTGTAAATAGACCCTAATGTACAGTAAATTTGCCTCCTTGCAGTGAAATGGGTGTAATTATGTTAATTCTTAATATTGCTGGTTATAAGTTTATTGCTTTAAATGAGCTCGCGCAGCTAAAAAGTCTGTTATTAGAGGTATGCAGTAAACAACAAGTTAAAGGGACTATTTTGCTTAGTCAGGAGGGCATTAATATAAGTTTAGCAGGGCAACCTCAAGACATACAGGCATTCCAGAGTTTTTTGCAAGCAGATGATCGTTTTAGTGATATGACGTTTCATGAGACATATTCCAATGCCTTGCCATTTCGCACTTTAAAAGTGAAGTTAAAAGGGGAGATTATTACCTTGCGACAGCCAGAAGTTAATCCCCATACTCAGCGTGCACCATGTATTTCCCCTATAGAGTTGAAGCAATGGTTAGATGAAGAACGTGATATTACTCTTCTTGATACACGTAATGATTATGAGGTGCACTTTGGTACTTTTAAGGGCGCAGTAAATTTACATATTGATCATTTTGGAGAATTTCCTCAGGTAGTTAATGAGGTAGAGCGGGATAAGCCTATCGTTATGTTTTGTACGGGAGGTATTCGCTGTGAAAAAGCTGCTTTTTATATGTTGCAGAAAGGCTTCCAAGAAGTGTATCAACTAGAGGGAGGAATTTTGGGATATTTTTCTGCGGTAGGGGGTACACATTATGAAGGCGAATGCTTTGTTTTTGATGGGCGTATTGCACTTGGCCCCGATATGCAAAAAACGGGTACATTACAATGCCAGGTTTGCCAGGGACCGATTGACGCTGCTGATCAGCCATTTACTCAATCGTCTAAAGTTATTTGTATACAATGTTATAATAACTTTCCATCGACATAAAACCATTGTCCATGGTTGTAATGGAATTCGCTGATTTCATGTAGAACGCATTTTTTATTTTTTTGTAAATAGTGTGCTTTAAATTTAACGAAGCCTGTTAAGCCTTCTTGATAGGTACCAATCACTTCTAGCTTTAGCCATGTTACTTGTTTTGCCCACTTGCGTGCTGCAGTGGCATCAAAATTATTCGCAGCAGGCGGCCGCATGGTGCGCTTAATATAGGGAATATTAGCCATGGTATAGGCTGTATAGCGGGAGCGCATAAGTTCTTCTGGGGTTAGAGCTTGGCGTAAGTTATTGATAAATGTGCCGCAACAATTACTGTAAGAGTTTGTTAATCCACAAGGGCAAAGTTTTTTATCTTTATTTGTCATTTTCTTGCATTTCTTTTAAGAAAACCCTCAGTTTCGGTTCAGTATAACTTAATTACGAGCTTGTAAACTAATAGTAATTAAATATAACGAGGCAGGGGAATATACAGTTTTTTTATGCGATGGGTAATTCATCTTTCTATCACGATTAATTTCTCGTGAATTGTCAGCATCTTCTAATTATTGTCTAAAATCAAAAAAAATCAAGTGAATAAAAAAAGTCATTTCCTGTTTTTTGTGCCTAATAAAGTATAATTTAATATATAACTAAAAAACGAGGAGCAAAGCCATGCGCAGGACAGGAGTAGTTGCGTCTATTGGATGCATTTTTTCTATGTTATTGCTATGCGCTTGTGCAACGATACATACTTCAGCTGTTTCTCCTAATGCTGCTTCTAAAAACGAAGACTATGCTATTATTGCAAAACAGCCTGATTATGCAGCACGTCTTCCGCAGCATCGAGATACAGGTGGAGAAAGAATGGTATTGATTGACCCTGATCTCCATGTGTGGGGTGCTTATGATGCTAATGGTAATTTAGTTAGAGCGGGATTGGTGACAGCAGGTGCAGATTGGTGTCCTGATGTTGGTCGGCGTTGTCATACGAAAGCAGGTACATTCCGCGTGTTTTCCTTAGGAAGCTATCATTGTAAATCGTCTATTTATCCATTACCACGCGGTGGCGCACCTATGCCTTACTGCATGTTTTTTAATCGCAACCAAGGTATGCATGGTTCACCGGAAAATGCATTAGCAGAAGCAAATCTTAGTCATGGTTGTGTGCGTATGCATGTATATGATGCTGAATGGTTGCGATTTAATTTCGTGCATGTAGGTACGAAGGTAGTTGTTAAATCGTATTAGGAGATGGTTGCCCGAGTTTTTTTAATTATTATTCATCGATTGCTTAATATCTTTGCCGGTATTTTCCATGTCTTGACCAAAACCTTTTACGGTATTTTGACAGCTTGACAAGGCAATAGTATGGATGAGAATTAAACTTATTAAAATAAAACGCAGAAGTAATCGCATCACTAATTTCTCCTTTAACCTCGTACAATAATTAATTTAATTATCACTCTTACACGGTTGTAGAACAAGGTTAATTTTTCAGTAAATCACTGAATAAAGGTAATACATTGTATTGTAAAATAAAAAAAATTAAACAAAGTAGTGGACGTGGAGATGTTTTTTTAGTAACATAGCACGATGCAATTAATACTAACTAATAAATCAAAATGGTTGCTGTTGCTGGTATTAAGTTGTGTCCTGATCATCGTTTGGCGAAATAGTAATAATATTATATTTCCAGAGTTGGACTCTTCTAATACTCATTCACAGAGTCGATTGGCGAATTCTGTTTGGTACAGTATCAGCAATGAATTTCAGCTTGACCATAAGACGCAAACACCTTCGGTGCAAGCTGAAATCCGTCGTTTGGTTGCTGACCAAGATAAATTTTATCGAATTTTAAAAGCAGCATCGCCATATATTTATTTTATCTACCAACAAACACGCGAACGTGGATTGCCTGGTGAGATTGCGTTGATTCCTTTTATTGAAAGTGAATTTAATCCTAATGATCATTCCAACAAGGGTGCATTAGGACTATGGCAGTTAATGGCCGGGACAGCGCATGATTTGGGTATAAAGATGCGGGTAGGTTATGATGGTCGCCGGAATATTGTTGACTCCACGCAAGCTGCTTTAGCTTATTTTAAAGACCTGGGTAACAACTTTGATGGTGATTGGTATTTAGCTATAGCTGCTTATAACTGCGGGCAAGGAAAAGTTACTTCTGCTATGCGGCGCAGTGGTAGCGATAGTTTTTGGAAGTTACCCTTGCCACGAGAAACAAAGTATTATGTTCCTCGCTTGCTTGCTGTTGCTGAAATTATTGAAAACCCTGAAAAATATGGTATGCAATTACCACCGGTTACTAATGAACCTTATTTTGCTGAGGTAAAAGTAACTAAATCAGTTAGTTTAAATAAAGTAGCAAAAACTACTGGTATTAGTATTAAAACTTTGCATAAATTGAATCCTGCTTATCGAAATGGTGTCGTGTCAAAAACTGAAAATAGTTTATTAGTACCAGTAGATAAAGTGCCTGCTGTTACGAATAAATTACCAGTGAAATAATTCCTTGAACAAGCACAAGTTATGATGCCATTTCTCTTGAAACCTCAAGTACGCCAGGTAACTGCTCAATTCTTCTCAGTAACTTTTGCAGCTCTTCTTTATGTTGTACTTGCACGGTAGCTGAAATAAATAATTGATTATGATTTTTACTTAATGCGGAATTAAAGTTAATTAATTTTATTTTTTCGTTAGCAAATAAGGATGTAATTTCATTAAGTATCTGGCTTTTTTCCTCGGCAATAATTTTTAAGTCTGTATTAAACATGGCGGATTTACTCATGTCCCAGCTGATATCCATGCAACGTGGTGAGGCAGTGAGCTTTTGCATGTTCTTACAGGCTTTTTTATGTATAGATATCCCACGGCCATATGTAATATAGCCGATAATATTATCACCGGGGATAGGTTTGCAGCATTTAGCAAACCGTGTTAGCAAGTCTGCACCACCAAGAATAGCTGAGCTAGTGTGAGTTCGCGAGGGTTCAGTAGTAAATGATGATATAGTGGCGGCAGGTTTTTCGCTGGATTTTGGCTGAATAGCTTGAAGAATTTGGCCTATGCGTATATTGCCGCGGCCTAAGCCAACTAATAAGGTTTCTTCATCTTTGCAATTGAAGTGGCGAGCTATGGTAGTGAGTGAAATAGATTTTGCTAAGCCACTGCGGGCTAACTCACGTTCCAATAATTGTTTTCCTGCTGCAATATCTGTATTTAATGCTTGTTGTTTAAACCAATGCACTACTTTGCTGCGTGCGCGATTAGTTTTAAGATAACCTAATTCTGGATTGAGCCAATCACGACTAGGCGTACCTTGTAAAATAGTGGTAATTTCTATTTTATCTCCAGTACGCAGGGTGTAATTTAGTGGAACAATTTGGCCATTAATCTTTGCACCACGACAACGATGGCCAAGCTGGCTATGAATATGGTAAGCGAAATCCAAAGGTGTAGCGCCACAGGGTAAATCAAGAATTTCTCCAGCCGGAGTAATCACGTAAACTTGGTCATCGGTAGATGTAGATTGTTTGGTGTTGGTTGCCATATCAGTAGTTGCTATTTCTTTGTGCCAGTCTAAAAGTTGTCGTAAATAAGAGATTTTTTCTGTATCACCGACAGACACTGGTTGCTTTTCTTTATATAACCAATGCGCAGCCACACCGCGCTCAGCCTCTTCATGCATAGCAAAAGTACGAATCTGTATTTCGAAATGTTTTTCATCTTCATCAATGACAGCAGTGTGAATAGAGCGGTAGCCGTTAGGCTTAGGATGGGCAATATAATCATCAAACTCTTGCATGATAGGCGGCCATAAGCTATGTACCATGCTAAGTGCGGTATAGCAATCTTCAATAGTTGGAACAAGGACTCTGACTGCGCTGTAATCATAGATGCCTTGATAATCGGAGTCTTTGCGTTGTGTTTTTAAATAAATGCTATATAGATGTTTTGCTCGTCCGCTGATTTCTGCTTTGATGTGTGCGGCAGTCAATTTTTTTTGTAAAGTGATAACAATGTTTTGTATGCGTTTTTCTCGATCAGTGCGTCGTTCCGCAAGAAAGCTAGCAATTTTTTTGTATGTGTCGGCATCCACATAACGAAATGCTAAGTCTTCTAATTCCCATTTCAACTGGCCTATGCCTAGGCGATTAGCTAGTGGGGCATAAATATCCAATACTGTTTGTGCATAGCGTTTTCTATCTTCTTCTGGAATGGTTTTAATACCACGGATAAAGCAGAGTTGTTCTGCGAGTTTAATAATAACCACACGAATATCGGTAGCCATAGCCAGCAGCATTTTTCTTATTTTATCAATTTGTGTTTTATTATGTAGCGCTAGCTGTTGTGTGGTTGAAATAAGATCCATTTGTTTTACCCCATTAATTAACTTAGTAATGGGTTCACCTAATTGTTGTTTGATTAATTCTTCATAGACGGGAGTGATAGTCGGAATCGCGCTGCTTAACATAGCTGCTGAAGCAGTTTCTTGATCTAAGTTTAGCGTTAATAGAGTTTCCGCGACTTCTAGCCCGAATTCAATACAAGGCTGACCATAGAGAGTGGTGAGACCGTGGGTTAATTTTTTAGTGAATTCGCTAGATTTTTCTAAGGTGCTGATATCTTTAAGATTATGTGCGGTTTTAATATTTTCCAGCCATGCAATGGTATCGACGGTGCCATCTGCTAAAAATTGCAATTTACGAGTAGGTTTGCTCATAGGTAGATTGATTACATTAAAAAATTAATTTATTTATCCAATTTTAGCATATTGCTGCAACGGGGGCTGTGCTTAATTAAAACTTAACTAATAATAACTATACTAATATTAAGACTTTTTTATTGTAATGATGCGCTTATGACTAATTCTACTTTTATAAATGAGCAAGGTTGGCTTATAAAGAAGATAAAAGAGCTAGGGTATCCTGTGGATGAAGAGGGGATGTGTTATGGTATTGCTGCTATGGCATTACAAGCTATTTTAGTGGGAGGATTAGCAGATTTTAAACGGCGCTTATTGGCGATACGCGATACCCCTAATCTTAAGGAGGCGATAGAGGCGGCAAAAACAGCAAGAAACGCAAGGTTTATTGCTGCAAAGAAGCAGGCTAAGAGTGTATACCATAAAGAATGGGAGGAACTATCAGAAGAAGTCAAAAATCACGTGCGGGCAGAGGTTGATGCGGCGCTTACCCAGCAAGAGCGTGATTTATTAACGGTCTATCCGTTTTTTGATGGGATTGGATTATATTATTATGCCTCCCTTTTTTATACGCATCTTTTTGGGGAGGAGGCAAAACCGATTGGCCAAGATTTTTTACGTACTTTTCCATTAGCCAAACCCACTTTATTTATAGATCATATTAGCAGCGTAAATGAATTTTCAGGCGTGTATAATTTATTGGAATTAAATAATTATTTTGGTGTTCTTAGAAAATGTTTTTCTGAAGTTTCCTATCCTATTACTTTGTTTTTATCGTCGGGAGACCATGTTATGGTGGTGGCTTGGAGCTCAGGTAGTCAAGGGTGGATTCTTGTTGATCCTAATAAATTACCTTATCTAGAGGGGCTATCTGATCAGGAAGTGGCTGCTGCTGTGTTATCGGGGTTTTCTGGCAATGAGTTTGCTGCGTTTTCTGCACAAGTATTTATTCAGGAAAATTATCGGGAGCATTATAGGTGCAAAGTGTCTATTTTATTAGACGATCCTATATGGAGTGAATTGCATATCCCAACGGTTGAAAAATCGAATCGGCGTGACTCTGCGTGCGCATCGTGGCTACATGTAGCAGTGAGGGGCAATCATGAGGCGATTGCGGTACAGCTGCTTGATCTTGGCTCGGCTTCAGAATTAACTGATGGTAGATTACTTTTTATTGCTGCACAACATGGTCATATGAGACTAGTTTGGGAGTTATTGGCAAGAGGCTGTGATCCTAATAAGGTGTATGGAAAGGCTATGCCATTGCATATTGCAGCGTTGGAGGGCCATGTACAGGCCGTGGAAGCCTTATTAGAATCAGGAGCTGATCCCACTAGCATGGCACTCGCTAGTGGGAAGACTGCTATAGAAATTGCTGCTTATTATCAGTACCCAGAAATAGTTGAATTATTAAAACATGCATTGCAACAACGAGCATCGCAGATGGCTTTATTGTCAGCGGGGCAAGTAGTTAGTGCCCACAGTTTATTTTCATCTACCACTGTAACGGGTTTATCTAGAAGGCCTTTACCGTTGACACCGCCTGAACAACAAGCCTTATTAGAACAGGCTACTCGGCAGAATAAGCCTTTACCACCTATTCCTCCTAAAAAACCCAGGCCTTTACCGCCCATTCCTCCACCTAAAAAAGCGGCTTAAGTTAGGGTCTGTTGACAATTTAAATTTCGACTGCAAAAAGAGGAATATCGGCCAAAATATGCAAAAATTTTCGTCAAATATGTTCAATATTCTCCGCAAATTTCTACACATTTTGCTTCGATTCCCTCTTTTTTCGTTACGAAATTTAAATTGTCAACAGACCCTAGAATATTGAAACTATCATTAATATGTTGGCATGGTAGGGTCAATTTCTTTTGCCCAAGCGGTAATACCACCTTTAAGATTGAAAACGCGTTTAAATCCATGATTAATTAAAAATTCTGTTACGCGTCGCGAGCGGCCTCCACCGTGACAATGAATGATGGTATGTTTGTCAGGATTAAGCTCCTGTAGGCGCGCAGAAACTTCATTGGCGGGGATGAGTAAACCACCGATGTTACAAATGGCGTATTCATCTGGATTTCTCACATCCAGTATCAGAAGATCTTTTCCGGATTTTTGTAAAGCAGCAAGTTCTTGTACGGAAATTTCTGGGATAGACATATATGTGTCTCCTGCTATTTTATGGTAAATGATATTTAATTGTGTAAGGCCGCTAACAAAGACCCTGGGTTATTTACGTAGCAATGTTATCTGGTTTAAGCTACAACTTTATTGTAATAGGTATGGGAATTCCCGCAATAGGTAAGCAATTAAAAGAGGTGCATATGTTAACTTGGTTAAGAAGTAGATTACAATTGCCAGGGGTTGCACGAGCAGCACGTTACGCTCAAGGCATGGCTGGGGCGGTGGCTGGAATTATATTTACTTTAGGGAGCGTATTTACTGTTCCTATTAAGGGATTTCTATCTGGATATGGGCCTGTGATTACGGCATTTCTTGCTTCTTTAGTCACATTTTTTTATCGACTAAGGATGGACTACCGTGCATCTGACCCACAGGCGCCAGCAGTAAAGTTGCAATTAAAAGAACGGCAACGGAATTTATCTACTAGTCTTATCGCTTGCGAGTTTCAGAAAGATATGGACAAGGCAAGAGGATTCTTACAAAAACATCATATCAATGATGCTGATATTGAGCGAGTAGCACATTGGTCGATGAATAGTGATGATGACTTGCAGGAGGTATGGGAAAAGCTATTTAAAGCAACTGAATGTAATCTTGACAAATATCCGGTAAGTTTTATACAGGGCTTGATGGCGGTATCTAGCCACTTTATAGAGTGTATCTTGCTACAAGTGTATGCAAACCCAGAATTATTAACTTTTTCAGTTATTACACCAAGCAATTGTGTCATCCTTAGCATGATTTCTGTGCTTGCTTTAGCGCAAGGAATACTGCAATTCTATGACACTAAACAAGCATATGAGCATCCAGATACAGCAGCGACACTATGTAATACTGTGTTACATGCTTATACGGATTATACCCCTTCAACTACTAGGTTACTGGGATATGGGACAATGGCGGAGGTTTAGGGTGTGTTGATTATCTAAAAATAAAACCAATAACAAAATGTTTAGGTTCGGAAAGAAAACGATTAGCGCCAATGACCGTGGGTGCTTTGTTTACTGCATATAATGCAGCTGAGTCGAGGTCTTGATTGTGACTAGACTGCAGGATTTGTATGTCGCTGAAATGTCCCTCAGGGTGAAGGGTTAAGCTTATTAAAACTCGGCCTTTAATTCCTAACTCTCCAGCTACTTTCGGGTAGGAGAAGTTTGCTGATAAGGCTGTGCCTAGTAATTTAATCAAGGGATCGGCAACTTGATTCATGTCGCCAATTAGGTAAATAGGCTCGGCATTTTTAGTTGTATTAAAAGCATTAGCACGATTATTTTGTAGTACTGTTTTTGTGGATGCCAAGATGGATGCCAGACTGATGTTTTTATCTATTGGCCGATCAGCGGCAGATGAGGCTGGCGTTATATTGCGTTTATTTGAATGTGGCGGAGTGGATTGCATTATCCCTCTGGTGTAGACATAGGATGGGATATAAGCAGGTGCATATAATTGTGGTGACCTTATGGTTTGTTGGGGTCGTGTAATGATTATGATGCAGCTGATTAACAATAATAGATGCACAATCAGCGATAACCAGAAACTATAGAATGGTAGCTGTATAGGGTTATGTTTCATGGCTTATGCTATCCGTTTGAGGAAGCAAATTAAAATATATAGCATTAGGGTCTATTTATAATTCAAACCTTGATCCCCTCTTTTTTCGCATTGAGGTTTGAATTATAAATAGACCCTATCCTTTCATGGATAAACCATACAAAATAGCGGAGATCGTGATTAATCCCATAATAGTAATGAAGAGGTTACTTATTTTGCCCTTGTATTTTCTCAGTGCGGGCACTCTGGCAATAGCATACATGGGCATTAAAAATAAAATCATGGCAATGACGGGACCGCCCAAGGTTTCAATCATACCTAAGATGCTGGGATTAATAGTGGCAACTATCCAACAGCTAAGTAGAATAAATAATTCAATTATGCGTTGTAAGGTTTTCTTGTTGGTAGGTTTAGCTAGCGATGGTAGAGATTTTTCTAATAATCCGTGTAAACCTTCTTTTGCCCCCAAGTAGTGACCGAGAAATGATTTTGCAATAGCTAGAAAAGCGATAGGTGGGGCAATATAAGCTAAAAGGGGTGTATGAAAGTGATTAGCAAGATAAGAAAGAATGGAAATGTTTTGTTGCTTTGCTAATGCTAAATCATCGGGTGATAGGCTAAAGACACAGCTGAATGTAAAGAGTATTACGGTAGTAGCCATAAGAAGATGGCTATACTTTAAGATGCTTGAGCTTTTTTGGTCAGCTTGATTGCCATAACGCTGTTTTTGTTTAACTGCAAAGGAGGAAATGATGGGGGAATGATTAAAGGAAAATACAATGACAGGAATCACCAACCAGAGTGTCATTAGTAAACTATGACCTCCATTGGTAGCATGATTGGCATGGAAAATAGCGCCATTCCAATGTGGGATTAAGTAGAGTGAGAGCAAGATAATGATAGTAACAAAAGGATATACAAGTGTGCTCATGGTTTTAACAATGATTTCTTGTCCAAACTGCACAATGCCCATTAAGCCCATAATCAAAACAATCGCTACCCATGCGCGCGCAGGAGGGGTAATGCCCATTTGGTGCGTCAGAAAACTAATCGATGTGTTGGTAATAGCTACACTATACATAAGTAGCAGGGGATAGATGGCAAAGAAATATAAAAGTGTGATGCATTTGCCCGCCAGGCTCCCAAAATGTTCATCCACTACGGCTGTAATATTATCATTGGCAGATGACCCGGAAAGTACAAAACGACACAGTGCTTGATGGGCAAAATATGTCATGGGGAAGGCAAGTAGCGCTGTCATTAGCATTGGCCAAATACCGCTTAACCCAGCGTCAATAGGTAGAAACAAAATGCCAGCACCGATTGCTGTCCCATATAGGCTAAGTGCCCATATAGTATCTTGCTTTTGCCAGCCAGAGGCTTCCTCTTGTATAATTGTATCTACTGTAGCGGCATTATCTGCGGACATGATCTGTTCTATTTTTCAACAATGATCTCTGATAGTAGCTTAAGTATGATCTATAAAGCAAGTGGCGGGAGTTCTGCTGAAAATGAGAATTTGTCATTTATATATTGGGATGGCCTGTCAAAGGGTGCCTTGTTAGGCTGCGAGGAGCGCTTTTTGCGACGTGGCAAACCAGTTTTTGTACACTTTGGATTTTGCCGCACCCTGTAAATAACGCAGGGCTCGCGACACGTCCTGGGAGATTTTAGAGTATGGCAGAGTCAATGAAATTACACCAGAGCATGTACAAGGTTGCTATTTTTGCTTTACCTATTAGCATCGGGGCGCTAATTAATATGTTGGCTAGCTTTATTGCCATGATGATGGTGGCAAGGTTAGGGCAGCAGGCATTAGCGGCAGCGGCATTGGCGGTTTCCAGTTTTATTACTGTATTAACCATTCTTAGTACAATTTTTTATGCAGTAAGCATTTTGATTAGCCATCAACGTGGGGAAAAAACGCCCGCTGAGATTGGTCGCATAGTAAAAAATGGCATTTGGCTTGCTATACTTCTATCTATTCCTGGGTCATGTATTGTATGGCATCTAGATAAAATATTATTACTGTTTAAGCAAGATCCGTATTTGGTAACCTTAACTCATCAATATTTTCACTTTGCTGCATTTGCTGTTATCCCTTTGCTAATTAATACTGTGATTGCACAATTTTACACAGGTATTGGGCGCCCGCGTTTTACCTTTATTGTTGCAATGATTATGTTACCTATTATTATTTTATTCTCATATGGATTGGTATTAGGAAATTTTGGATTGCCACGATTAGAGTTAGCAGGAGTGATTGCCGCCAATTTTTTTGTGCAGTTTGTTGTAATGTTTTGTATTATTATCTATATGTATTTAAGCGGCACGCTGGAAAAGTATCAGGTTTTTTCTAATGGTATTGGGTTGGATTGGCAATTATGTAAGAGTATTTTTACTTTAGGGTTGCCGATCGGTGTACAATTTGGTGCTGAGTTGGGATCGATGGCGGTAGCCACGTATTTTATGGGATATTTTGGTGTGACCGCCTTAGCTGCATCACAGATTGCGACACAGTATTCTATGTTGGTAGTAATGATTATTTTGGGATTATCGCAGGCAATTTCGGTATTGACTAGCGAGTCCTATGGCAAAAAAGCACTGAATATAACACCGGAATATATTTATGCTGGCATGGGGGTGTTAAGTATCGCATTTGCAGTAATTTTCCTTTTGTTTTTTGGCATGCCAGAAATGTTGATTCATTTATATGTAGGCACAAATAAATTTATGGATAAGGAATTAATCACATTAACCTCAATCTTTTTAGCTATTGCTGCTGTAACTTTGTTTATTGATGGTATTCGCAATCTGCTGTCTGGTGCATTACGTGGATTACATGAATCGCAAGCACCAATGCGCATTGGTGTTATTTGTTTGTGGTTAGTGTCCTTGCCTTGTTGCTATTTTGTTGCATTTTATTTGCATGGTGGCCCGATTGGCTTACGTTTGGGATTTATGAGTGGATTCATTTTAGCTGTTATACTGTTATGGCTGAGACTTAGGGAAAAATTAATAGCAGTATGAGAAATACGCTGTTTTTTAGTTTAGCATGGGTTTTTTGTAGCTATTGCTTCTGCGCTTATGGCGTGGAAGTTTATGGCCATCGTGGCGCACGTGGATTGGCTCCAGAAAGTACGCTACCTGGTTATCGCGTGAGTATAACAACAGGTGTTGATTATGTAGATTTAGACGTAGTTATGACCAAGGATCATACTGTTGTTGTTTATCATGATTTAGCTTTAAACCCAGATATTACACGCGATAAAACTAAGCGATGGTTAAAAACACACGATATTCTTGTGAAAGATTTATCTTATACTGAACTTTTGCAATACGATGTTGGTCGGATTAATCCATTCAGTAAATATGCGAGATTATTTCCCAACCAAAAACCTATAGACGGTGCGGTTATTCCAACCTTAACAGAAACCATTCGCTATATTAAGAAAATAGCCAGCCCTACTATAAAGTTCCAAATTGAAATTAAACTAGATCCTTCTCAACCGGAGCGTGGCTATTCTCCTATAGAAATGGCTACTGCAGTGGCGAAAATTATTAAAGCAGAAGGTATTAGTCAGCGTACGGAGATTCAATCTTTTGATTGGCGTTGTTTATTGGCACTGCAAAAAATTACACCTACTATTCCAACAGCCTATTTAACGGATGATAGACGTACGCAGCTTATGTATGACAGAAATCCACGTATTGCTGGAATGTGGACGGCAGGCTATCTGCTAAAGGATTATTATTATTCTTTGCCATATATGATTGCTGTACTAGGCGGTAAATTGTGGGACCCACAAGATATTCAAGTTACACAAAAAAACTTGCAGGAAGCGCATCAATTGGGGTTAAAGGTTTCTGTATGGTCTTCCGCGGAATATTATGGAAAAGATATAGACCTTTCAGAAATTAAAAAACTTATTGCCTTAGGCGTGGATGGGGTTATTACTGATCGGCCAGATTTACTGATGCGAGTAGGATGAAAATGGTAATAGAATCTTATTTTCTTCACGAAAATCTATGTCATCACATGGTGCATTCACAATTACTCTCTCATCGTCCTACTCTGCTAATTATCCATGGACTAGGTGACTCTGGAGCGAGTTATTATAATTTCCTTTTTTCTAAAGAATTACGAGATTATAATATATTGATTCCTGATTTGTTGGGGTACGGCAAGAGTTCAGCCTCAACAGATTATAGTTTTCAGTGTCAAGTGACTGGTATCCTTAAACATATCGATTATCTGCAGAATCAACAGGGCATTGAAAGTATACTCATATGATCGGTAAAAAATATGCTGAATTATCTATACCTAGAGTATATTGCTATGGCGATACATTATGTCATGAGACGATCGAATTTTTGCAAGAAAATAAATTAGCAATGAAGCATTTTCATGTTCCAGGCCATTTTTTTATGTTAGATAGTTTTGATGATTTTGTCGATTATGTGAGTGCATATATAACAATCCTAGTACATTGATGGCTTTAATTACGGGCTTATTTCTTTAGGTATTACTCGTGTGGCATATCTGGTGAATTATCCTATACTAATTACAGATAATAGAAGAAACATATGCGGAGTAATCATGAATATTGAGTATGAGCTCATGCGTCAGTTTTTGCTAATAATTGGGCTTGGATTGGTTTTGTTGGCATTAATAGTGGGTCTTGGTTTGGTGCTTATTCCGCGTTGGATATTTATTTTTAATGATTATTCTAGAATTTGGTTTTCCACCAGGAAGACGGGTTTAATTTTTGGAAAACCTATCGATATGGAAGAGTTTTTCTTCCAACATAATAAACTAATTGGATCGGTGTTGTGTGCTATAGGTGTGACAAGCTTATATTTGCTATGGGCTAACTATTCTGCAACAGAGTTTGTTAATTTTTTTGGAGAGAAGAATCACGTTGTTGTTGAGTGGGTTACTCAGGGTGTTTATATCTTTTTTATGTTTAATAGTATATGGGCGATATTGTTAGGTGTGTTATTGATATTTAACCCTGTGTTTATAAAAAAGTTAAATTTATTTTTTAATCACTGGTATTCCATGCGTCGAGTAATCAAGGAATTAGAATTGATGCGTAATAATGCGGATCATTTTGTGGAATCACACGCGCAAATTTCGGGTATTGTTATTACTATTTCTAGTTTAAGCGTATTAATTTTTTTATTTTCTTTTCTATAGGAGATAATTACATTTTCTCGCATACTTCTTTACCTAATTTGTCTTGTCCTAAATAAACCCAGTATCCTTGTATACTTAAGTGATCTTGGGAGTAGCTGTACCGTTCCAATCCTACCTTTTTTAAATCTTTTACGTTTTGAAATACTACGGCAATTGTGTTGTCGTCATATAGTCCGCCGGTGCCTATAGCTTTGTCACCAGTATTATATTCCATTTCTAAACTGTAAACTGTGTTTTGCGGGATAATACGGATTGTCCCGGAATATTCCTTATTTAGGTAAGGGTCAAACCCTTTGCATTTATAGATTCCAGTGAAATTAGGCGCGGCATAACAAGCGGTGGTCCATAATGCTATGAAAAGTGTATAAATTCCGTATCGCATAGATTTCCTTCTCGGTGCTGAGAATTTCCTTAGCCAATGACCCACAGCCAATATATATCTTGCTCTGGGTTATAGTTTTAATCAAGAAGATCTGTGTAGCTCCTCAGTATTTTTGTCAGCCTGTTATCAAGTCCTACCGCAAATTGATAAATGGCGATGATTTGTTGATGGGATACAACAAGTGGCATTGAACCTAGATTCGGCAATTGAAATCTACTGCGAGCGCGTATGGATTGCTGTTGTATTAAACGCTACTGCAATTGGTATCAATATTGCAGGTCAATAAGGTTTGCTTATCATTGCTATTAATATAATTGATTATCCTTTCCGTAGTGGATGGGTTACCTTCTTGAGCCTGCTAGAGTATGTTTTATAAATAGATAAACTTAACAATGAAATAGTGGAAATAAACAAATGAAATCTTTTTTGAGTACCTTAACGGCGGTATTTTTTACATTCGGCATGGCGATGACAGCGACATCTGCTATAGCCTCAGAAAATGCTGTTATTTCTTCTGCTGTTGCTGGCAAATCTTCTTGTGGTAAATTGGTGAATACAACACAACCCTTTATTCTTGTTTTGAACAGTGGCGATGATTTGCTCGCAAGTATTACCCAATGTGCTAAAGATGCAAAATTAATGGGTGCTTCCATCAGTGGATTGGGTCAGGTGCATAATCCTACTCTTGCTTATTTTACGAGTAATCCTGATGATAAACCTACTTTAACGACGTTTCCTGGGTATTATGAGTTGGCGGGTTTTAATGGGAATATTACTAATAATTCCGGTAAATATTACACTCATGCCCATGCAGTATTAGCGGATAAGAAATTTCATGGTATTGCAGGTCATGTGAATACCACAAAGGTAGGGTTAACTGTTGAAGTTACTATTATACCTTTCTCAGCTTCTGTACAAAGAACGGTTGACCCTAAAACAGGATTTGGTCCAATTGTGCAATGAAAGAAGAGCTTGATAAATCAGCTAATTCCTTTCCTGAATTAGGTAACCAGTCGCGATATAAACTAAGAAGCTTTGGTGTTTCGTTACACTTTGTCGGGAATACAAACACGAATACGATGACCATCTGGATCTAGTGCAACGAAAGTTAATCCAAATACCGCCTCATGGAGATCTTGCTCTATAGAAACTCCTAATTTTTTCCAATGATCACGAAGACGGCGCACTTCATTATCATCTGAAACCATAAAGGCCAATTCCGATCGGCTACCAGATCCAGTCGAAACAAAATCCTTTGCCTGTATTGACCAGAGGCTAAATGTGAAACCATTAGAGAACGTGAATGCCACATAAGTCGGGAAAGTGGCCACAGGTCGTTGTTCAAAAATTTTCTCATAAAAAGATGCGCTTTCTATCGGATTTTTAACATAAAAGAGTACGAGATTTGGATTTAGCATAAATATATTTTCCTTTCATTAGGGTTATTATTACTGAAGTTTCACTGTTTTGAACGATGAAGAAGTATCTTCGCTACATGTTATCTCTCTAAATTGAAGAGTTGTTTATTTTAAGACAAGAATCAGTTTTAGCAAACTCATTAATTACTAGCTGTGTGGATGAAGCTAATATATCGTCACGACGAGTTGTGTCTTTCTTATTGTGTCCAAAATAGATTGCAATAACGATGGGAGCGCAATTCGGTGGCCAAATTATTCCAATATCATTGGAAATTCCATAATCATTTCCTGCGCCAGTTTTATCGGCAACAATCCATCCTTTTGGCACGCCAGCACGAATTCGAGTATCTCCAGTAGTATTGCCTTTCATCCAGGTTACTAACTGGTTTCGTTTGGATGATGTTAAAACATCTCCAAGAGTTAGTTTTTGCAAGCTCTTTTCCATGGCTTTAGGTGTAGAGGTGTCGCGTAAATCGTTAGGATTTGAATTTAAATCAGGTTCCCAGTCATCTATTCTAAATGTGTTATCGCCAATAGAGCGGGCAAAGGCAGTAACAGCTTCAGGACCACCTGATTTTTTTACGATAAGGTTTGTTGCGGTATTATCACTGTACATCATAGCTGCTGCACATAGATCAAATATCGTCATTCCATCATCAACATATTTTTCTGTAATGGGTGACCAAAAAACTAAATCTTGTTTTGTATAAGTTATTTTTAGTTTAAGTAAGTTATTATCTGCTTCACTCTGTTTTAGAATGGCAGAAACTGCCATTACTTTAAATGTGCTTTGGATTGGAAAGCGCTCTAATGCGCGGTATTGAATGGATTGATTATTCGCTGTATTAATTGCATATAAACCAATTCGTCCCTCTAAAGATGTTTCAAGATTTTTAAATTTTTCATTTATCAGTGAGGATGCATTCTTATTAGTACTCGCAAGCAAGGTTGTGTGATAACAACCAAAAATAATTGCCGTTGTTAACAAGAAATTTTTAATACAAGATGGTTTCATGTGGCAGCCTTAATATTTTTATCTACACAGTTGATCGAGTTTATCTTCGGGTAAAGTATTATAAAGGTTCTCTACGATTTCTGGGTTTTCTAGTCTTCTCGATAATCGAATTTGATTTAAAAAAGTGTAAGCTCTTTCGCGCACAACGTTAGGGTTAATTTGATAAGCGGGATCACTTAGGGCATTTTTTAAAGAAATAAATTTTACATTTTGTTTTTCATAATTAGTTAAAAGCTCATCAAGCATCTCCGCTGTAAAGGAGTTTAGGTGAATTAATAATACGTTTTTAATATCTCGATTAAATAGTATTTTAGATAATTCATGAGAAATAATTAGGGCTTTCTCTTGGCTTGGCACATAAATTCCATTTAATCGTCCAACAGATAATTGAGTTGCCATTTTTAAGGCGTCT
>Ga0155554_137_pt3 | contig 25285 bp, 23 predicted proteins | sample RifCSPhighO2_12_FD_107211 | JGI IMG/M metagenome (GOLD analysis project Ga0155554, IMG submission 107211) | Gammaproteobacteria bacterium RIFCSPHIGHO2_12_FULL_41_20 | reverse complement strand
AGGATCAGCATCCTTGTTGACTGTATTGTGACAAGGATGCTGATCCTTCGCTAACGCTCAGGATGATAGCCCAACGCTCAGGATGACAGTGTTAGCAGGAACTGCTGCTAGGATGATAACCCTGCAGTGAAAACTCCAGATCCTCGTTAACTTTTAAACAATGTTCGTTATTGTAACATAAAAAAGCGGGAATTTTGCATTTTTCTAGTTTGCACCATGCTTAGAAAAATCAACAACCTACTGCCGGGCATTCTATTTTACGCTTACACAATATTGAGGTTATATATTAGGGTCTGTTTACAGCATATTTCGTTGCCGCTTCTAATTTCACTTTCTCAAAAGTATCTAGAATATTTTGATACAAATCAATTACTGTATCCCATTCTAATTGTATGGCTTTTTCTTCTGCCTCCATTGCCAGTTTATGCATAAGTTTTATGCCTGCATCGCCTGATGAGCCTTTTAATCTATGCAATAATTCTTTGGCTAGTTGACTATCCTTGGCCTTGATAGCTTCGGTAATATCGGCTAATAACTCTGCTGTTGAAGATATAAATACTTGTAAAAACTCTCTAATATTCTCTTTATTTTCACCAAAAATTTCTTGTATTCTCGCCGGGTCAATATAAACCGTATTTTCTTCAACCGGACAAAAAGAAGACCCGGCTACTAATTTTTGTTGGCTATCTAATTTTTCATCTAACCACCGGCTTAACATCTCCGTTAATACGGTAAAATTAATTGGCTTAGAAATATAATCATCCATCCCAACTTGCAAACACTTTTCACGATCCCCTTTTAAAGCATGTGCAGTCATTGCAATAATCGGTATATGTGGTTGTTGCCCCCCCTCCATCTTGCGTATTTCTGCCGTTGCCGTATAACCATCCATTCCCGGCATTTGACAATCCATTAAAATTAAATCGTAGGATGTATTCTTAAGCGTTTGAATAGCCTCATAACCATTACTTACTGAATCAGCGTGATAACCCAATCTTTCCAAGATCCATAGCGCAACTTGTTTATTAGTAATATTATCTTCTGCTAATAAAATACGGTAGTGCTTTTTTGGCTGCACTGGAACAATTTGCGTAGGTGAAACAAGTGTATCTACTTTACCCCGCATTTTTATAAGAACAGTAGTAATACTTTCGTACAGCCGCGATAAATGTAATGGTTTCGATAAGCTCAGAGAGATACCTAATCTTTTTAATTCATTAATACTAAAAGAAGCGCCTAAAGAAGATAAAATAATAACAGGTACATTTTTTATTTCTGGAAGTTGCCGCATTATTTGTATTAACTCAAACCCTGACATGCCTGGCATCATATAATCAACCAAGGCTAGTACATAGGGGTCTCTATCAGCAGCTGCTTTCTTTAACATAGATAATGCTTCAGCTGCATTCTCCGCCAAATCACAACGCATATGCCAATTTTTAGTTTGCCGCTGAATAATTTCACGATTAATCACATTATCATCTACACAAAGTATTCGCGCCCCATGTATCTGTTTAATTAATGCATAATCAATTTTGGGAGTTATAGCATGGGTAGATTCTGCTAATTCAATAGTAAACCAAAACTTGCTCCCCCTACCAAGCTCACTTTCCACATTGATAGTACCCCCCATAAGCTCAACAAGGCGTTTAGATATAGCAAGACCTAAGCCAGTTCCTCCATATTTACGAGAAATGGACGTATCTCCTTGCATAAAAGGCTCGAACAACCGCATATAAGCTTCTGGAGTAATCCCAATCCCCGTATCTTTCACCTCAATTAATAAAGTTAACTTTTTATCATTAGTTATCGCTGTTTTAATAAGTCTAACGTTTATGCTAATTTCACCAGACTCAGTAAATTTCACTGCATTACTTAAAATATTGTTTAGCACCTGGCGAATCCTCATGGAATCCCCCACCAACCATTCTGGTACTGCCGGGTCAATATAGGCACCAAAAGCAATGCCCTTATTGTGAGCCTGAACGGTAAAGATATCTAAACTATCTTCAATTAGTGCATAAATACTAAAATCTACTTTTTCTATCTCCATGTGTTCCGATTCGATTTTAGAAAAATCCAAAATGTCATTAATTACTAATAATAAAGCCTCGCCAGAAACACGGATTGTTTCCACATATTCTCTTTGTTGCATAGATAAGATCGTATCCAACAATAGGCTTGTCATGCCAATAACACCATTCAACGGCGTGCGTATTTCATGGCTCATAGCAGCTAAAAATGCACTTTTTGCACGGCTTGCTGCATCTGCTTGCTCGGCTAATTTCTCAGCTATTTCTTTAGCACGTCGCATTTCGGTAACATTAGAAGCAACATTACCAATCGCATAAGCCACCCCTTGATCATCATATAAAAGAAACTTATTGGTTATATAGGTACGCCATTCGCCTTCTATTTCCATGAGATCCTCCATTTCCATGGGGGATTTTAAGCGAATTAGTTTTAAATTATTTTCGCGGACTCTATCGGCAATATTTTTTGGAAATAAGTCAAAAACAGTTTTACCAATAACGTCTTTTTCACTTTTATGAAATAGTTTCTCAAACGCTTTATTGGCTGACAAAAATCTTCCCTTAAAGTCATAGCTATAAATAACCGCACCGGTATTATCAAAGAAAGTTTGTAGTTTATTTTTATTTATTTTTAAATCTTTCTCTAATCGTCTTCTGGTAATATCGTATTGCTCTACTAAATAGGCATTAAACAATATAAAAACAATAAAGAATGTCACTGTTCCCATCACTAGCAGCGAAATCCCTAGTTCAGCAGCATAAATTGTCCCACTTACTCCCAATAGTCCCAAATAACCAAGAACTATTGGAAAAATAACAGCGGGGGGAATAAGTCTGCGCGTTAGCAAGCCACCACTGTATCTACTAATCAGTAGTGAGGCTATGCCACGACCAGGTCTAGCCATAAAAATGCCTACACTTAATAAAAGAAATAAAAATATGCTAATCATAGGCATTTGCGAGTATCGATCAATGCCAAAAAATTGCGCGCTATTATTAATTTTATAAATATGCACTAATAAAGAAAAAAACGATGAGAAAATAACAAAAATAATGAGTGGATGATAAACGCGGTAACTAATCGTTTTATTATCCAAAAAAAATAAAGAAAAACCAACTAATGCAAAATTAGCAGCAGCAAAAGGCGCCATCCTTCCCGGCGGAAATATATCACCTGCGGTAGCTAAAGGTTCTTTAAATAAACCCTGATCTATGCCAAGATCAATATTGAAGAAGTACTCCAGCAAAGTTAGCATGGCAATTAAAAAAACTAAAGACGCGCAAAGTTTCACTAAGTGATGAGAATAATATTCTGGCTCTTCGCATATCTTCCAGAGAGCCATGCCACTCAAAATAAAACATAAAGCACTATTCGGTTCAATTAATTTTAAATGGTAAAGTACATTTTCAGGTAGCCAGAAATAAATTAGCCACCCAATAATGACAAATATGCCCGTCGCCAGAATAATTGCACTTAAAAACTTAGCTACCTGATTAGGCCAAAGATAAGGTACAGTCTGATGTCTTAGGTTATGCATAACCTAACTCTTTTTATCTTCCTTCATGGATGCAAATAAAGACGTCATTTTTTTTAAATCGCTGTCTAATTCTTTTATTTTTTCCATGTATATATCATTTTTAGATGATTTTTTATCATTGATTACCGAAAGCATTTTTAATGTTAACTGCTCTAATTCTGCTATTTTTTCATAATATATTTTTAATAAATTATTTTGTTTAGTTAACGTATGATCATACATGACAATTCTGGCCCCAACAGATAAACGGCTACGCAATTCCGCCATATTAAATGGCTTTGATATAAACTCATCGGCACCCGCTTCTAATCCTTTAATTATATTTTCCGTACCCGTCTGATGTGTTAACAAAATAATATACGTGTAATGGATAGCATCTCGCTTAATGCGCTCGCATAAAGTCACACCATCTATTTTTGGCATTAACCAATCTAAAACCAATAACTGTGGTGCTTTAGGCTGTTGCAAAATATTCCATGCCTCTTCCCCGTCTTTAGCCAAAATTACCTCGTAATTCCACTGAGAAATGGCCGTGCGTAACAGAAGACGCGTAGGAGGATCATCGTCAGCCACTAACACTTTGATAGTTTTTACAATAGTTGCGGGGGATAATTGGGATGGTATTTTACTATGGCAGAGTGTGTTCATAAGTATTCCTTAATTATACTTAACTATAGCACATGGTAAAAAAGGCATATTTCAAGTAGATTCACAAAATTACTTTGCTGGTGAAGTAATAACACTATTGCGGTGCACATAAATAGTAATGGTATTACTTTGCAAAATTATACGTTTATTTTCATCAATAATAATGGCTGATAATTGATGTACACCGCGCTCAAGAATACTAAGCAGTATCTGCGTACTTGCAGCCGCATCCCCAACCAACTTACCGTCTAATACCAATTGAATTTTATCACCGCTTTGTAATTTAGGATCTAACTTCATCATTACCGTTATTTCTGGTTGATTCTGAATAGTTTCTTGATCTTTTGGCGAGAGAATTTCAAAAATTTTATATGATTGCTTCACTGGTGCAGTAACCGTTGTCTGGGTTGTTTCTGTTTTTTTCTCTACAGAGCTATCATGCACAAACAGCGGAGTCGAAATAGAGCCACCGCTATTGGTAATAACTACCGGGCTAGAATGAGTGGTTGCTGTGTCAGAATAAGTAACACTCCCATCTTTATTAGTTTGCATATAAATGGCTGCATGGCAGACCGCTATGTTCAACATAAATAAAATTAGGTATCGCATACACACTCCGAATGTATCATAAGCTAGGAGTTCCGCTAAAATCAGCCCTACATAATAGCAGATGAATTTTGGGGATCGATTCCTGCTATATTGGAAACCACTCTAATCGATTGTGTACTACCATGACTATCAACCCAGGATACAGTCACATCGGCATTCTTATAGGTAGGATTAGTATTCGCTGTCACTGTCCAAGCCACTGTATAAGTAGCAGAAGTGCCTGTCGTTGTTGATGTTCCTGATGCAATACCCTGATAAGATGTATAGCCACTTATGTTATTCAGCACTTGAAAATCACGTAGAGTTTCAATTTCTTTAACAGCTAATGTAGTAGCAAATGCTTTTTGCTGTATAAGGTTCGTACCGTAGGATAGATAATGTTGAAACCGAATAAGTGCAATAACACTAACCGCAACAAATAAAAGAGCAACTAAGACTTCCACCAAAGTTTGGCCTTTTTTATTGCGCATTATCATCCTTTAAAAGTCCTTCCATGTGCCTGGCACTTTAGCATAATAGCTTAAGGATAGTTGATTTTGTAAATTCTGTAATACTGAAGAACTATAGACAATTTCAGTGCTCCCACTTATTTCCAAATTATCTGCGGTGGCCATACTACCATTAATTGTCACATTACCTAATATATCCGTAGTGGTAGTCCCCATGACATAAACAAAACCATAGATAGTGACAGAACCCGTCAACTTCAAATCACCATTCACAATAAGAATAACCGGATTATCTGCAGAACCTACCGTAGTAGTCCCGTTTAACTCTGCAGTGCCTGCAGTTTGCTCTATCCAGATGGAAGTACCCGTAAGTCCATTTAATAAATTATTGTAATTGGTATTAACATTATTCGTATAATAGTGAGCAATATTACTTTGTATGGTATTGCTTGAAACACCAAAGTAAGTGGCAAAAAAATCATTTTGTGACATGCTCTGGATCGATGAAACATTTTCCTGGACATCAGAACCCTTTACAGAAGAAGTAGAGCTAGTACCCGAGCTGAGAACTGTCTCTGCACTGCCATTAATTTCTATGGTAGAGCCCGATATAATTGTACTATTAGATTCCATATTAATGATTTTAGAGCTCCCTCCTAAGCTAAGTGTTCCTTTAGTTATTAAGGGATTATCAGGAGCATTAACTAACATGGAACCAAATTGTACGCTCTGTGAGACAACACGCGTTGCTGTACCATCATCGCTTACTCCCGTTGAAGTAATGTGGATTAAATTATAGTTATTCGCAATGGGATTGGCATAAACAATAGTATATTTGCTATTATTCGCTAAGCTAACATTGCTAGTACTACTATTAGAAAAAGATTGAATATAGCCATTGACTGGGTTAGCTAAGATAGTGCTAGCATTTTGTTTTAAATAATTGATACCGAATTCCAACCCAGCATCAGCTGCTGCCATTGCTTGGCTATTTTTAAGTTGGTTAGCAATGGTCTTTTCTTGCATTACACCAAAATTAGCAGCAAATATAATAAGTAACGTATTGAGCACTAACAAAATCACTGTCATAACCAGTGTGGCAGCGCCCCGCTGTGGGTAACTTTGTAAACTCTTCTCCTTAAGGAATAAATTTATCATTACGAATCCTAATATGCTGAGTCAGTGTTCGCGTAATACTAGAATCATTTACCAATTGCCCAGTGACAGACACATCTACACCCCGCATAGCAATGCCCCTCACCCCAGGCCCAGTTGTTATTGTTGTGGTCGTTAAAGAAAAAGTAAGATTAGTAATATCTATAACATTGGGATCGGTGATGTTTTCCCAAGAAGAACCGGATGAATCACAGGCAAACCCTCCTCCGGGTGGTCTAGCTTGTATAGCTTGTCCACTTAAGCGAAACCCATAGCGTTCATCATCTACGCTAGAATTAACTTCTGGCAGAGCACCATCACTATTGTGATCATAAGCAAACAAAATACAATCATTGCTCGCATTAACACTAATATCCAAACCACCCGACATGAAAGGATTATTATTTTGTCCCGTACCTACATCGTTACTAGCATATGCCCAATATCCTGCTCGGCGAATATCATTACTCATGATCATTAACGCTGTATGCAATTGTTGGTTTAACCGAGTAACCTGCAAATTTTTTCGATAATGATTAATATTATAGAGAAATATAGTAATTAAAGCCGTAAATAATATTAAGTTAATGGTTAACGTCACTAAAAACTCGGCAAGGGTGAATCCTAATAATTTTCTTAACATGCCGGATACCCGCCCACTCCTGTCGAGCACATCTGCAACCCCCCTAATCTTCCAATATTAATAGTAACTGATGAACTTTTTCCATAAACGGTAAAAGTTGCCGAGCCACTTACATTGGCTGCACCATGTGATCCCTCAAAATAGACGTAACTATATACCAATCCCGCAGTAGAAAGAGTGGTTTGCGTAGCGCTAGGTGCGCTGACTGTTCCCAAACCACAATTATTAGCAACTGCACAATTACATGTGCTATTGAGATTAATACCATAACACCATGAACTACCCGTGGTGAGTGACACATAAACATTTGTATTACGCTTTACTGCTTCACTACGAGCATATTGTAATACGTTATATAAATTTTCTGCTGCAGCGGAAACTCGATGGGCTTGCACAAGATCGATGAATAAGGGAATGGATACTAGCGTTAAAATAACCCCAATAGTAAGGCCAATAATCAATTCAACTAAGGTAACTCCTATATACGTCCGTGTCGCTAACAAGCATAGATCTCCCACGAGGAGTATTCGCGCGGAATACTCTTGTAATGATAACTCTTTCTTAGGGTTACGCAAAGCAGGAGTTCCTGCCATCAGCAAAGTATGTAATAATTCAGGAGATATACACCCAAGGAGGGGTAGCTTTGTTTTTACGTCGCCTTAAAAATTGGACCTCACAATTTATTTATAGTTTGCAAAAAAAGCAGACTAGGGATCTAATTGGCTTAGATATTGGTACTGATTTTCTTAGAGCACTAAAAATAAATTCTACAACAACCCCTTTTAAGGTTGAAAATTTATCTATTATCGCTATTCCTCCTGGCGCCATCATCAACAGTGAAATTAAAGATTATACCGCTATTGAAACCGTTTTGAAAAAAATGCTAGCCCAGTTAAATACAACAACTCATGCTGTAGCCATTGCCATCCCACGTTCGATAGCCATTATTAAGAATATTAACATTGACAGCCGATTAAAAACGGATGAGATAGAATCTCGTGCCTGGATAGAAGCCAATCAACATTTTCCTGATTTAATCGGTAATATCTACTTAGATTTCATGGCCAGTGGCCCCTTACCTGGCAACCCTGCAAAGCAGGAACTCACATTAGTAGCCTGTCGCAAAGATCAAATCAATTCTTATTTGCATTTGCTACAAAAAGCCGGTTTAAATACTAAAATTGTGGACGTAAATTGCTATGCTTTAGCAAGAGCTTTACCCCTTACTATTAATCAAGCAACCCCTTTAGAAACCGTAGCATTATTAAATTTAAATATTAATTTAAGCTCATTAATGATTATTCATAATAACAAACTGATTCATGCTCATGACCAAAGCTACGATGGTCAGCGATTATTATCACAAACACAAAAATACCGTCTTAAAAAACTCATTGATGAACATGAAAATCATCAGTTATTAGACGATATTGAGTACAATGCAGCCCTAAAAGAACACTTGCTATCACATCTGCGCCACATATTTAATTTCTTTTATACAAGTCATCCCGGCTTTACTATTCAAAAAATCATTTTATCAGGAGACTGCGCCGTCATCCCTGATCTGTTTCTTTTTATACAACGTGAAATTAACATCGAAACAACATTGGCTAATCCCTTCGCCCATATGACTTTAGCTGATAATATTAATGCGGATGAAATCAAGAAACATGCACCGACGCTAATGCTATGCTGTGGATTAGCTTTGAGTAAGACTGCATAAGGTATTTATTATGACACAAATCAACTTACTACCTTGGCGAGAACAAGCAAGAAAAAACAAAAAAATCCGTTTCGGCTTAACCATAGCTGCCACCCTATCTTTAGCATTATTCTGCACCCTTATTGCGCACCTCTATCTCCAGATGCTGATTACAATGCAACAACAACGCAACGCTTATTTACAAACGCAGCTTAGTCAAGAACAAACTATTTTGTCTATGCTCAACAAAAAGAAACAAGAACAAACAACAATTAATTCAGAATTGCATTTTATAATGTCTTTACGACAAGAAAATTATCAAGCTATTCGGCTATTTGATACGTTAGTGAGGGTTATACCAGAAGGGATTTCCATCAACAAAATTGCTCGCGATGGCAATAATATCGTTTTATTAGGCAAAGCCCAATCTAATCTACAAATCACTCTTCTCATGAAGAATATTGCTAAAACTCTCGTTTTCAAACAACCAGAATTAACAGAAATTACTGGTAGAGAAAGTAATGTTGGAGAAACAAGAAATTTTCAAATAAAAGTGCAATTAGAGGAACAAGCTTAATAATGATTAATCTAAATAACATTTATTATTCCTCAAGAATGATACAAGCTATGATTTTTGGATTTATATTCATGGTGATTTTTTATTTTGGATACTTATTAGATCTCTCAAGCTTACAGTCCAGCTTGAGTAGCCAACAACAACAAGAAACCAACTTAAAACAACAATTAAAAATAGCTATCGATAAAGAAATACAAGAAGAAAATGACCTGGCTAATCTGCCATTACTACAATTACAGCTAACCCAATGGCAAAAAACTATTATTACGCATGCTAAATTACCAGAATTATTGAATGAAATTCTAAAAATAGGTGGCAATAATTACCTGTATTTTAGCCAGTTTAACCCCAGTAGCAAACAGAAGAATGGCCATTACTTTACCATCCCGATTAAAATAATAGTCGTGGGAAATTATCATCAGCTAGCAAGATTCGCTAGTGAAATTGCTAATATGCCATGGATTGTGGCTATAAATAATTTTTCTATTTCCAATGAAAATAAAACTGATTTATTAGGTAATAAATTAGCTAAGAAAGCGAATGCCGAAAACCTTTTAACGGCAGAATTTAATTTCGTAGTGTTTTACCAAGCTGAGATGCAAAATCATGCGCATTAGGGTTTATTTGGTATTAGCTTGCATTTTTCTCCTTTATGGGTGTTCTAATAACAAAGAAGAACGCTTTGAGGATTTACATAATTACATCGCAAATTTAAAACAAACTGCAGCAACCAAACTAAATAAAAATGCGGCTCTGATTACATCATCACCACCGATACAATATCGGGCTGAAATATTACGCTCACCGTTTGACCCTGCAGAAACCGCCGCACAGAAAAAAGATAAAATATTAAATCCACTTCAGAGTTATCCTCTATCCATGCTACGATTTGTAGGAATATTGGTTTATAATGGCAAGGTTTTTGCTGTCGTTATGGCCCCGGATAATAAAGTATATCAAGTTAAAAAAGGCGATATCATTGGTGATCATGGTGGTATAGTTGCTAGTTTGCAACAAAACCAATTAAATATTATGGAGCCGAATGAAAATGGCAGCCATATAGTAACCCTGCATCTAAAGGATGAGCATTAATGCTAAACAAGATGGGGTCTGTTGACATAATAGTTATACTAAGCATTTGCTGCTTCTACTTGGTTAGCAGTACACCTTATGCCGCCAGCTATAAATCACCCTCTCGCTCTATCCCTACTAAATCCAATAAATTATCTTTTTATTTTCAAGATATTGAAATTAGATCCTTACTACAACTGATTGCGAAAAATTCTGGGTTAAATTTTATTATTAGTGATGCGGTCAAAGGTAGTATCACGCTGAATCTAAAAGATGTTACCTGGCAACAGGCATTAACTATTATACTAAAAACACAAGGCTTAGCATCGCGACGCTTAGGCGATATTATTTATATTAGTACCATTGAGAATATAACTAATAATGAAGTAAAACAGTTACAATCTGCAGATACTATTGCAAACTTGGCGCCATTAAAATCTATTCTTATTCATCTTAAGTATACCAATGCGACGAATGTGGCTAGCCTCTTAAAGGGATCGCAAAGTTCGTTACTCACTAACCGTGGCCAAGTCGCTATTGATACTCGCACAAACAGCCTGATTATTCGTGATACCAAAGAAGTACTAAGAGATATTTTACCTGAGATTAGAAAGTTAGATGTTCCAGCAAGACAAGTATTAATCGAAGCGCGCATTGTTAATATTGATACACTTTACGAAGAAGAGTTAGGTGTTAGGTTTGGCCTGTCCGACACCCGCCATCTTTCAGGTACCTTAGCAGGTGCTAACCAGCTGGTACAAGGAATCAGCGCTCCCGATGTCACTCCCTTTACTGAACGACTTAACTTTAATATACCTGCCAGTCAATTAACTACTGGAGCGAACCCCGGAAGTATCGGCCTAGCATTAGCAAGAATGGGCCATGTTATGCTTGACCTTGAGTTGTCTGCTCTTGAAGGCGAGAAACATGCACAAATCATTGCTCGACCCCGTGTCGTTACTTCTAATCAACAAAAAGCGCTTATCCAAACTGGCGAAGAAATTCCCTATCAAGAAGCCACTTCAAGTGGTGCCACCTCGGTTGTCTTCAAAAAAGCAGTATTAAGTTTAGAAATTGTGCCGCAAATTACCCCTAATAACAAAATTATTCTCAATTTAAAAGCAACGGAAGATACACGTGGGCAAAATACCGCTGTAGGCACAGGATCAACTGGAACTCCTGTCACTATTCCCGCTATTAATACTCAAGAAGTACAATCCAATATCCTACTCGATGATAATGAAACTATCGTGATAGGCGGCGTTTATAAAGTAATAACCCAAAATACCCTGGATCGCATCCCATTTTTTGGCACAATACCTATCATAGGAAATTTATTTACACATCGCGGTGTTCATGATGAAAAACATGAATTATTAATTTTCATCACTCCCAAAATTATCACTGCCGCTACGCATGCTCAAGAAAGCGTACCAGGAGAGGGTTAAACAAATGTTAAAAATAATTAGTTTAGTCATTTTATTGATCCAACTAGCTGCCTGTAGCTCAACAAAATCACCCTCAATAGAAGAGGATAGTAATAGAAATATTAAAACAGCCAAAATCAATTCCCAGTTAGGTATTACTTATCTTGAACAAGGTAATGTGCAACGTGCAAAGCAAAAGTTACTATTAGCCCTCAGTGAAGGCCCTAATATTCCGGAAACGTGGTATTCCATGGCTTATTTTTATGAAGCTACTGGCAATCATCAACAAGCCAAAACCTATTATTTAAAAGCAGTGAGCATTGCCCCCCATCGCGGTGATGTGCAAAATAATTATGGAACATTTTTATGTCGCTCAGGAGACTATCATGGAGCTATTCAACGTTTTCTGTTAGCAGTAAAAGATACAAATTATCTTAACCCTGCGGCTGCTTATGAAAATGCCGGCCTCTGTGCTTTAAAAATACCTGATGCCACGCTCGCATCTCACTATTTTAACCAAGCATTGTTGCAAGACGCTACTCGTCCTACATCCTTACTGCAATTAGCCGAGCTGAATTACAAAAAAGGCAACTATACTATCGCCAAAGAAAAACTTAGTCAGTTTTTAGCGGTATCGGCACCTACGATACAATCTGTCACGTTAGAAAATCGTCTTGAAAAACAATCTACTGTTATTCGGTAAATCTCTATGTACATGACAAAAATAAAAGATCTATAATTCTGTCATCCTGAGCCCTTCGCTTCGCTCTAGGGTAAACTCCGTGAAGGATCTATTTAATTAACTAGATAGATCTTTCGCTAACGCTCAAGATGACATAAAGTTATTTTTGTCATGTACAAGTTATCGGGGTCTGACCCCTCTCTTCATCCCAGAAGCCTCCCTTAAGCCATTGATTAAACTTAAAGGATACCTCTTTCTCTATGTAACATTTCTGCTGAGTTTAAGGAATGTGACATTTCTGAAAAGTTACTACACTACACCTGTTGCCTCAAAAAATCTCACGCTAGCAATATAGTGCTATAATTAATGCGAGGAGCCTTAATTTTCATCATCATAGATCAGGAGATAGCCAATGAGATACAAACACAGCAGTCAAGGTTTTACCTTGATTGAATTGATGATCACGGTAGGCATTGTAGGTATTTTAGCAGCCATTGCCATACCATCTTACCAGAACTACACACGCCGCGCTTATTATAGTGAGGTTGTACAAGCAACGGCTCCCTATAAAGCTGCCGTAGGCGAGTGTATACAAAATCTAGGAGCCGCTGCAGGGTGTGATGCTGGAACAAACACTATTCCAGCTGCTATTACTGCTGCGACGGGTGCTGTCGGCACGCTAGCAGTGGATGAAGGCGTTATCACTGTCACGCCTGTTGCTGCACACGGCATCGCGGCTACAGATACCTATGTATTAACACCAACAGTTGCTAGCAATGGTACAGTTACATGGGCAAGTTCTGGTGGTGGCGTAACGAATGGTTACGCTCAATAAACTAATGGCGGAATTTCCATATGGCTATTCCGCCATTGAGTAACTAGCGAGAGTATAAAATCTCTTTATGTATGAGAATTTTTTTGCAAGAGAAAAGAGGAGGTTGAATTACTCTTAAGAAACAGGTAGCGATATGGGAGAGCCTTCTGCTAAAAATGTTCTCAGTGGATATGCTTATTATCTTGCTGAGGAGCAATTATTAGACAAACAAACAGCCCTGAACGCCTTACAGCAGGCACACCAAAACAAACAATCCTATATCGATTTTCTTCTTAAACAAAAATTACTTGATGAAGCACAAGTAGCGCGCACAACAGCTGAATACTTCGGCCTGCCTCTATGTGACATCAACGCTTTTAATGCTAATCTTATGCCTTCTGAATATCTTAATATTCAGCTTGTAAAAAAACACGTCGCCCTGCCATTATTTAAAAAAAATGGCATTCTCTACATGGCCATCCTTGACCCTACTATTGAAAATTTATATGAAATAAAATTTTTAACCGGCTTTGATATACGCCTTTTTATTGTCGAAGCAAGTAAATTAGATAAGGTTATTTCAGACTTATTAAATACCTTAATGTTATCTGAAATTAGCCAAAGTGTTACTATAACGAAAAATATCGAAATAAATACCTATAAAGAAGAAGATGTTGATTTAGCTACTTATGATGTAGAAAGCGCACCAATTATTAACTACGTCAATAAAGTGTTATTAGATGCTATTAACAAAAATGCTTCGGATATTCATTTTGAACACTACGAAGATAATTATAGGATTCGTTATAGGCAAGACGGCATTCTCTATGCTATTCCATCACCTCCGCTTAAATTAGCTAATTATCTTCTGGCTCGTATTAAAGTCATGTCAGATTTAGACATTACCGAACATCGTATTCCACAAGATGGCCGGTTTAAACTCATTCTTTCCAAAACACGGGCGGTAGATGTGCGCGTCAGCGTATGCCCTACTATTTTCGGTGAAAAAATTGCCTTACGCATTTTAGATACTTCACGAACACTACAAAGCATAGACAATATAGGTATGGAGCCTATACAGCAGGAACACTTTCGAAATTCCCTCAAACATTCGCAAGGCATGATATTAGTGACAGGACCCACTGGTAGTGGTAAAACTGTAACACTCTATTCTGCTTTACATTCTCTTAATTCACCCGAGAAAAATATTTCCACAGTTGAAGATCCGGTAGAAATCCCTGTTCATGGCATTAATCAAGTTCATGTTAATCCTAAAACCGGTCTCACTTTCGCAACAGTACTACGCTCATTTTTACGCCAAGATCCCGATATCATCATGGTAGGCGAGATTCGCGACCTAGAAACAGCGGACATTGCCGTTAAAGCATCACAAACAGGACATCTGGTATTGTCAACGCTACACACTAATAGCGCACCAGAAACCGTTACACGTTTAATTAGTATGGGAATTGAACCATACAACCTAGCAAGCTCATTAACTATTGTTATTGCGCAACGACTGGTACGCGTACTATGTGACGAGTGTAAAGTAAAAGACCCTATTCCAGAAGAGGTACTAATACAGGAAGGATTTAAAAAATCTGAGCTTAGTAATTTGCAACTTTATAAGGCTGTTGGCTGTAAACGTTGTATTCACGGCTTCAATGGTCGAGTAGGAATATTTGAAGTATTACCCATTACTACAACTATGGCTGAGTTAATTATGCGAGGAGGCAATGCGATAGAAATTACTAATCAAGCTAGGAAAGAAGGCGTAAATGATTTACGCGAGTCAGGTCTTAATAAAGTAAAAAATGGCATTACCACTCTTGCTGAACTGAATCGGGTATTTAAATAATAGCGGACTACTTTTATGGCAATGACTACACAAGCATTTCAATGGACCGGCCTTAATAATCAAGGTAATCGGGTAAACGGATTGATCGAGGCTGCTAATAGTAAAGACGCCCAAGTTATATTAAAAAAAATGGAAATTGAGGTTATTACGCTAGAAGTAAAACAAAAAATAAATTTCAAATTAGCTTTTTTATCCGTACGAAAAAAAATTCATAAAAGAAATATTCTACTTTTTACACGTTATTTATCAACCATGCTCACTGCCGGCCTACCACTTATTCAAGCGTTAGATGTAATGAGTAATGATAAAGAAAATCCAGGCATGAAGTCTCTTATAGACTCAATTAAGGCTAATATTTCGGAAGGTAAAACTTTAGCAGAATCTCTTAGCAAATATCCCGACCATTTTAATGACTTATATTGTAATTTAATTAAAGCTGGAGAAAAATCTGGAGCGCTGAATAATATATTAATTCGTATTGGTAATTACCTGGAGCGTACCGAAAATTTAAAAAGAAAAATAAAAAAAGCTTTAATCTATCCCGCGGCCATTATTACCATTGCACTCATTGTCAGTTTGATATTATTGCTGTTTGTTGTACCGCAGTTTGAAGGATTGTTTAAATCGTTCGGTGCACAGCTGCCTTTATTTACACGTATGGTAGTTAGTCTTTCCACATTTATACGTCAATACTGGTGGGTTGCAGGCATAAGCATTGTTTTTATCATCTGGTGGATAAGGTATTTAATAAAAAAATCTGAACGCCTGCAACTGCTAATCGATAAATTGGTCTTAAGAATTTATATTATTGGTCCTATATTTAAAAAAGGCATTATTGCTCGCTTCACTCGCACACTTGCCACCTCCCTAGAATCAGGTATGCCTATTGTTGAATCGATGGAATCCATGCCGGCCATTATGGGCAATAAAGTCTATAGTAACGCTATTATACAAATTTGTAATGACGTTATTAAAGGCCATCAATTATCAGCCTCTATGGAGGCATCCCAACTTTTTCCTAATATGGCTGTGCAAATGATTGCCGTAGGTGAAGTCTCCGGTAAATTGTCAGATATGTTAAATAAAGTAGCGGATCATTATGAAGAAGAAGTAAATACCATTGTGGATAATTTAAGTAGTTTGTTAGAACCAGTTATTATGTTATTGCTTGGCGTTATTGTGGGTGGATTCGTTGTCGCTATGTATCTGCCCATATTTAGGCTGGGCGCTTTATTTTAGGTGATTGATATGCGGCAAGCTAAATACATTGGAATTACATTTATTGAACTTTTAATTACTATGGCGATTATTTCAATCATCGCATTAATTGCTACTAATTTATTTTCATCTTATGTGCTAAAAGGTCGCAGAATTGATGCTATTGATGCTATATTGTCTATCTCGTTGGCTGAGGAAAGGTACAGAACCAATAATGCACAATATGGCACACTAGCTCAAGTATGGGGCGGAGTTACAACTTCGCCAGAAGGATATTATACTTTAAACATTACCAATACTAGTGCTACTAGTTATACCATCACTGCAACAGCACAAGGCAACCAAGCTAATGATGCTGTGGATGGAACTTCTTGCACTAGCTTAATACTTACTGTTAGTAATGGGACTATTACCAAAAGCCCCGCTGTTTGCTGGCCAACATGAGTTAATACTATGCCTGAGGTAGTAGTAATAAGTTATGTAATAAGCGATCTAATAGAGCTTAATTTATCTTACATGCCCTTTATTAATGAAGGCGGACTATTTATCCCCACTTCCCAATCATTTCAGCTGGGAGATAAGATTATTGTGAATTTACAATTACCCGGGGAAAAAGAAACCATAAAAATCGAGGGTAAAGTTGTCTGGATAACCCCGCAAAATGCACTGCATCATGTATCTGCCGGCATAGGTATACAGTTTATTGGCCCCAATGCACAAAACACACGCAACTATATTGAAGGGCAATTAGATAAATCAATAGATGTAGGTGGTTATACGTACGGAGTGACTGGAGATGTAAAAGAAGAAAAGAAATAGGATCAACTTGGTGATGAGCGGCGATGATGCTGCTCATACGCCTCACGAACTGCGGTATGTTCTGTAGGCTGAAGTAGGGCAAGCACCTTATCAAGTTGACCGTCGGAATCAACAACAGCAAGTTTCATTTTGACAAAAGCAAGACGGTGCACAGAGTCAAGTTGCTCTAGCATGCGAGCTAACGTATACCCATTCTTAATCACGCCAGCATACTTGTCCGCGAAAGCAAGACGGTGCGCAGAGTCAAGTTGCTCTAGCATGCGAGCTAACTCATACGCATGCTTAATCACGCCAGCACACTTTTCCGCGAAAGCAAGACGGTGCGCAGAGTCAAGTTGCTCTAGCATGCGAGCTAACTCATACGCATGCTTAATCACGCCAGCACACTTTTCCACAAAAGCAAGACGGTCGTCCGCTGTTAACCGCGTCAACACAGCTACCAACAGTTCAGGCGTGTCAATGTCAATCACCAACTCCTGTGCCCATTGCTTGCCAAAACAACGCTCAAGTACACTGCCCGGCAATGTCGAATGTCGTAATATCATCTCCAGGGGCGTCAGCAGTTGCTGCTGAGTTATGCCGATATACTGAAATGAACGTGGCAATTTGACCGCTTTTAAGTGCGGCGCTTGTTCAAGTATCGCTATGACACGCTCTGCTTCATTCTTTACTATAGCCTCCACGAGGGATTGCTTCGAGGCTAAGTGATCCTCTTTAGCTAGGTCTAGGCCGGCCTCATCATACAAGCTCTTTGCCACGCTCTGCAGCGGTAGTCCGGGATGTAACGCCGCTCCGCGGCCTGTACTATGACTCAGCATAGCTTGTACTATACTCTCCACCACGACTTGCATGCGCGGCTGTAAGCGTGGATCAATACTTTTGTTATCCGCCTGCAAATGTACCGTTTGTACCGCTAGCGGTACATGCGGCGGTACAAATACTCTGGCCTGCAACGAACAAAGATACTCTCTTGCCTCCTTCGCTGCTTGGCTTGATTGCAGCAGATCATGACTTGCCGTCTGCACGGCTGTCACCACATCCATTTCACCATGATAAGGATTCTGCACACCCATAAAACCTGCTGGATAAGCATGCTGTGCTACTTGATCGCGCGGCATACTCATTTGATACAGTACGCCACCGCTGCCTTTAACATACTGCTCATACAATTGTATCAAAGCTTCTTTATCTTGCTCAGATACATTGAAGTGTCGCAGAAAATCTGTTAGCAACGCAGGCAAATTAACCGTGCGCCTAACGTCATTGTTGTGCCAATAACAGACCGAATTGGAGGTGGGCGTTGCATGATTGCCGAACAAAAACACATTCGCAGATAAAGCAAACTCGTTAAAATCGGCTTCGTTATTGTCAAGCGTTTGCGTACCACCTTTAGAGTAATGCGCCATAAATTCTGCTAACGTTTGCAAACGAGCAAAATGCTTGTTCGAGCCGCGGAACGCAGCCGCACGCTCGTCCCTTTGTAAAAGCTGATACAGCGTGGTATAGAGTTGATAAAGAAATCCCACCACCTCATCACAGCCATGATAGAAGTAAAAGCGCTCCTTGCCACCCGCTCTTTCAGATTCAATAAGGCACACGCAATGCGCTATCATCTCCTCTCGACGTACTTTACTAGGACTTAATCGCAACATGTCTATCGCCGCAGCCACATTGTCACGCAGATTATTTTCTCGATATTGATGATCGCCTAGCATCACTTTTAAATGACATTCACTCTGTGATAAAACCGCTGTACTCGCCTCCGTGGCGTGCTGTTGTTTCGCTACGGATGTGTCGTCTGATTGCTCAGTCGATTTACGAAACTCTCGCTTTAATTTTCCGATTCGCTTTAATTCTCTGATCACAGCAGCCTTATGGGCTATTGCCTGTGCCATCTGACCTCGCGCTATCGCCGGAGTGCGAAATAACCGCAAACCCGGATCGGGGGTGATGCCGCTTTGGCTGAGGTGACTCCTGCGAAGCAGGGCCTGCCTTGGATGGTGTCGGCGCATCAGAATGCGTGGCTAGAGTGTCCCAGGGTCTGCCTTGGGTGGTTGCGTGGCGGCTAGCGTCCCTTGTGTGTGCATCGGCTCCAGCGGCTTACCTGCAGCAAGGTCCATCAAGTGCTGGCGTACCGGCCCCTGCATCAACATCCGATAGAGCGGCGGATAAAGTATTCGATCGCCAACCTGTATTGTCTCTTGCTCTTCTTCTTTGATACGCGGCGCCTTATCTAAGGCTTCTAGCAAGTCTTGCACTGGAACCCAGGCATACTCCGTGTGCTCTTTATCTCTAAACTCGCTATCTCTAAACCGTGCTTCTTCAACTGCAGGGTGCTCAACCAGGTACATACGATAGGTGAATGGTAAGCCTTGCTTTGTTTGCGTGATCATATCATGGAAGGGTACCTGCGCTATACTTCCCGCCGCATGGATTAAGACCCGCCCTGACTCCTCGCGTACTTCACGCAATGCTGTTTCAGCAAGGCGATCATCACCTAATTCACTTTTTCCACCCAAGTTATCCCACCACGGATGCCTAACTCGTTTTGCTAACAACACACAGGGTTGCCCTTCCCGTTGCGCATAGCTGAGAATGCCTGCCGCGGTCTTGTGCAGCTGGATTCTTTTGTCTATCTTAGCGCCTCGCTTCAACTCAGGGCCAAAACGTGTCACTAAATTATCTAAACGCTGAGCTAAGTGCTCGATAAACTCATCACGCAATGCGGGCGGCATGTTGAGCTCTGCAGCAAGACGCCACACCGTTTCTTCTATCTCCGTTTGCTTGGCAACGATCATGGCTAGCTGTGCTTTGATCTCATCGTCACTCAGCGCACCAAACCAAGCATATGCTTGAGCATTAGTCTGGCTATCCCGTAGACTATCCACTTCACTCACCTCATCCGCGTCTTCGCTCCGACGCTCACCTCGCGCGCGAAATAAGAAATTAGATCCTGCATCCACCAGATAGGCCTGGCCATCCTTGCCAACCATAAAATTATCTGGCTTTGCAACATCAATATTGCCCAGCAACACATGCGCCAAAAAATGATGACGTGCCTTGGCGGTTATTATTGCCTCATGCTCAGCTTCAGTGCCTGTCGCGGCGTCTACATACGCAGACAATTGAAACAGTCCAAAGCGACTGGGGAACGCTAGCGTTTTAGCTAATTGTTTCGGTAACGTATTAACCATCACGCATTCCGGTGTCGGCACACCCAATACCTGATAGATCGCTTTGCACAGCAGCTCACACTGCGATGCATCCGAGTGTGAGCCCCATTTCAACACCTGTTGCCGCTGCTGGTCGTCACTAATCGCAAACGTACTCTGTGTGCCACCACCGAGTGCTCTTGTGTAGGTAAAGGCAGTAAGATCAGGATAAACAGCGCTTTTCATACCTTCAGCAGGCTGCACGACAATTGCTGCCACTGGGCGCATATAGTGATATAACTCAACTGCCGGTAACCTAGTATCCGCAAAGCTCTCAGCGATACTGTCAAGCTGACCACTCAAATCATCAAACACATACAGACGCCGCGGCCTTTCGGAGGCTAGGCTTTCAACATACTCCCTCAGTACGCGGCCTTTTTGGTACTTTCCAGGGGCGTGAAGAATGGGAAAGTCAGGAAATCCCGCTTCGCGCAGTTGCTGCCTAGTTTGCTCTGTAAATTCAGGTGATCGTGCGGTTAAACCAATGACTTTCACTTCGCGAGCCATGATCTGCTGCACGATGTCAGGTAAGCGGCGCTCCGTTAGCTCAGCTGCACGCTGGTATTTATGCTGCCCCATTGCGGCTAACAGCAGAACTTCATCCAAGTCCAGCGCTATAGTCTCACCCGTTCCAGCGCTGAGGAGAGCATGCGTGAGATTATCTACTTTTACTCTCTTCATAAACCTGCCTATCTGCATGATAATACATATAACTTTCCAGAAAATGTCACGGTATAGGGTAAGTATAGAACACCGTAGGTTAAATAAAAGGAAGGGACTCCGCCTTACAGAATTATTTTTTATTAAGAACGCGGATTCCAGATAAACTCTATGAGTGTCATGCCAGTGTGTTTTTAGCTGGCATAACAATTTGCTTCAGAATTTGCACTAACGAGGTTTAATTTTGTTATTTGCTTTGCAAAAAAAGGCCTTGGTAACTTAATATAACAAGTTCGGAGTTTTGAAAAATGCTCTATTTCGAGCTGGGTAATGGAGAGTGCTTAATCAAACACGCATGAATACATCCTTATATCGGAAAAAACATCCCTGTTTTTTTACGGTTTGATTAAGCACTCTCCATTACCCAGCTCGAAATAGAGCATTTTTCAAAACTCCGAACTCAGGTTAATATATATTCACAGGACAGACTGAGTTAGAACTGGATGCCAAAATTATGTATCACGACTTTTATCAACTTAAAGAAAACCCTTTTAATGTTACAGCAGATCCTGAATTCTTTTTCTTAAGTAAATCTCATTCTGAAGCCATATCCAACCTGGAATATGGAATTAATCAAAGAAAAGGCATTCTTGTTATTACTGGTGAAGTAGGGACTGGCAAAACAACATTGTGTCGTAAATACATAAAACAGTTTAATAACAATATTAAATTTGCTTTGGTTTTAAACCCAAAATTTTCTGAATTACAATTATTGCAAATAATAGTTCAAGATTTAGGCCTCTCCACGAAACAAAAAAATAAATTTAGCCTTATTCAAGCACTCAATGACTTTTTAATTAGTGAATCGAATAAAGGTAACAATATTGTTCTTATCATTGACGAAGCGCAAAACCTCACGATTAAACAACTGGAACAAATACGTTTACTTTCTAATTTAGAAACCGAGAAAGAAAAATTATTACAAATTGTGTTAGTAGGTCAACCAGAGCTTTATGATAAATTACAATTACCCGTATTGCGTCAACTACGTCAACGCATTGTTGTGTACTATCATCTCCAGCCATTAGAAAAATCTACTATTAAAAATTACATAGACCATCGCCTAGCTAAAGCCTATGTACATACCAGAACCCAACGTGATTTAATTTTTACTGAACAAGCGATAGAAACTATTTATCATTTCACTCAGGGTTCTCCTCGTACCATCAACATCGTATGTGATCGTGCATTAATGGCAGGCTTTGTTGCTGAAACTCACTTAATTGATCATTACATAATCGAAAACTGTGCCAAGGAGGTAATGTATTTTGAGCATAATTTATGATGCACTGCAAAAAACCCAAAAAAATCAACCAACAGAAAATCCCAAACCAAAATACCCTGCTAAACATTTTTTCCGAATAAAAGCTCTGCTATCCATAAGTTTATCTCTCTTAGTTATTTTTGTTGTTACTTATGCTTACTTAACTAAACGCCCACAGCATACCGTTACCACTCTGCAAAGCCCCACAAAACTTAGTCTAAATGGTGTGTTTGTATCAAATGCCGCTCAAGTCGCCATGATCAACCATCGTATGTTTCATGTTGGCGATCAAATCAACAACATGAAAGTAATTAGTATTGAATATGATGGAGTCAAATTAGCAAATGGAGAGGATGTAGTTATTTTGCGGTAATTCTGTATTTAGAAAAATCAAGCACATGACTATGAAATCCCTCCAAACTAAGACGATGCCCTATACTGACCAAAGAACAATGCGGCAAATTGGTTTTTAATAAGTGATAAAAACGTTTTTCATTTTCAGCATCTAACGCTGAGGTGCTTTCATCTAAAAATACCCAATCTGGTTTCTGCAAAAGGACTCTTGCCAATGCTATACGCTGTTGTTCACCCGGCGATAATTGTTGTGACCAAGTAGCAACTTCATATAAGCGATCACTAATATGACTTAAATTACATTCAGCAAGCACCTGCTGCAGTGTTGCTGTTTCTACGGCTTTTTTTTGCTTATTGGGAAACAATACCGCTTCTTCTAGTGTCCCAATTGGCATATAAGGCTTTTGTGGCAAATACATAATAGTTTGCTGTTGCGGTAAAATAATCTTACCCTGACCATAAGGCCAAATACCGGCGATCGTGCGTACAAATGTACTTTTACCTATTCCTGATACACCTTGGATTAAATAATGTTGTCCATGAATAAACTCTTGATTGACTTCTTTTAACAGTAACTGCCCTTGCGGCGTCGTAATTGACAAATTACACGCAACAATACGCGGCTGTTGCCCCTCTGCATAGACAAAATGATTTTGTGCCAACGCATTTTGATCGATTTCATACATATGCTGCAAAAACGTTGTTAACCGTTGTACAACAGCGCGCCATTGGGCAATTTGTGGGTAAGCATTGATAAGAAACGATAAGGCATCTTGGATTTGCGCAAATGCCCCAATTGTTTGGATTAATCCCCCTAGTAAAAACACTTTATTAAAATAATTGGGCAATGCGACTAATAAAGGCAAGGCTACTGAAATTTGATTATAGCCAGACGTAAACCACATCAGTAATTTTTGCCGTAAGATAATGAAATACCAATTTTCCAATACACTATCTAATAAACGATTTAATGCTGATTTTTGCTGGTTTTCGCCATGATAGAGGGCAACATGTTCCGCATGTGCACGCACATCCACCGCAGCAAAACGAAACGTCGCCTCACGTCGCTGCTGCTCAAAATTCAATCCCACTAAAGGTTTGCCGAGCTTAAAAGTAAAATACGTACCCAGCAAAGAATATAACACTGAAACCCACACCAGATAGCCAGGCACATCCAGAGAACCCCAGCTTCCCAATGGGATATGCAACACCCCCGATAAACTCCACAAAACATATACAAATGCACATACTGTGGCAATTGCTGTCAGTAATCCCATAAACAAACTTAAGGAGGAAGTGACTAATGCACCAATATCTTCTTGAATACGTTGATCAGGATTATCGGTTTGCTTATCAAAGTTTTCTAAATAATAATAGCTACGCTTACTCAACCAACATGAGACAAATTGTTCAGTAAGCCAACGTCGCCAATACAGCTCCAAGTATTGCGAGAGATAATAGCGATACACAGCAAGCACAATGTAAATAGAGGCTAGAAAGAAAAAAATCTTTAACAAATCAAAAACCGAGATTTTATCGTAATCTTGTAAAGCATCATAAAAATGATTCATCCAATAATTAAAAACCACATTCATACCGACTATTGCCACTGTCATTACCACTACCATGGCAAAAAAAGTATAAGCAAACCAGCGACGCTCTGAACGCCAATAAGCTGTGATCAGCTGCCAAGCTGTATACGGTCGTAATGTTAATTGCTGAACCATTAAGTATCCTCTCTCATCTTTGCATGATATCGTAAATAACATATAATCCCAAAGAATCTACCCTAGAAGGCTTACCCTGATCTAAAACAAGGAAAGGCATTATGATTCGGCGTGTTACCACCGCCTATTTAGGATTCGCACTATTAACCGGCTGCAGTTTTAATCCTTTTACTATGCAAGACCATCACCTCACTGGCAGCCCATTAGCAACTGGGATAGGCGCAGGAATAGGCGCAGGCAGTACTGCGCTACTCCGCGCCCCTGCGCCTCTAGTCGCTGCTGCGGGCATAGGTGGCGGTGCCATTGGTTATTATGCGACTACTGTACGCTTTGCGGCTGGCAATATCATTCAAGCTGGCGGACAAGTCTACACAGAAGGTGAATATGTCGGTATTACTATCCCTTCTGATCAACTGTTTGAACCTAACACTGCAGATTTTCTTCCACAAGCAAAACCCATTTTGGAAAGCACCGTTGCCGTTTTAGAGCACTACCCTGACTCCGGTATACTGGTGTCTGGTAATACCAGTGGTTTTGCTAGTAGTAAATTTGAATTACGCCTTTCTGAAAAGCGTGCCAAACAAGTTGCTGGTTACTTATGGGCAAATGGCATTAATAACTTTAAAAAGAATAGCAGTAACATGAGAAAACTACGCTACACAGGTTATGGTAATTACTTTCCTATTGCTACCGACCAAACCCTGGATGGCATTAGAACCAATAGCCGTATTCAAATTACCGCTTATCCATCTAGTAGTGAGTTAG
>Ga0155554_121_pt1 | contig 26446 bp, 25 predicted proteins | sample RifCSPhighO2_12_FD_107211 | JGI IMG/M metagenome (GOLD analysis project Ga0155554, IMG submission 107211) | Gammaproteobacteria bacterium RIFCSPHIGHO2_12_FULL_41_20 | reverse complement strand
CAGCGTCGTCTTACCGTGATCGACATGCCCTATCGTCCCCACATTTAAGTGCGGCTTCGTCCGCTCAAATACTTGCTTGGCCATGTTTGCCTGCTCCTTCTCGCTAAGTTATTCAGCCCAAAATAGGGCAGTATTGTATCAAAGTTTACACCCAAATAAATATGCTTATCTGAATGGAGCCCATAACCGGGATTGAACCGGTGACCTCTTCCTTACCAAGGAAGTGCTCTACCGCCTGAGCTATATGGGCAATCAGAAATTAAATTCCGATGGCAAAATTCAGAATACCACGTGCTGAAGTTCTGATTTCTAAGTGGAGCGGGCGATGGGAATCGAACCCACGCTATCAGCTTGGAAGGCTGAAGTTCTACCATTGAACTACGCCCGCACATTAGAAATCAGAACTTAAACAAAACACTGTCAGCATGGAGGGGGAAGGATTCGAACCTTCGAAGGCGTAAGCCGGCAGATTTACAGTCTGCTCCCTTTGGCCGCTCGGGAACCCCTCCGGCAACCGAAAAAAACAAGTGTTGAATTCTCCTTCAGGATCCGTAAGATGTCAACGCAAGATTGAAAATAATCCTAAAATTAGAGGGTGTTTATTCTAAATAATGCTGCGCGTATTAAGCAAAGCCATCCCACTATTAGCAATATCCCACCAACTGGCGCCAAGCGAATGATCCCTAGTATATTAAATATGGCTGAAATATAGATACTGAAACTAAATAATATGATGCCAACTGAAAATAGATAAGCAGTTCTAGTCAACCAGGATTTCACTTGATTGTGCATTTGCCACGGCAATGTTAATCCAATTAAAGAAACAGCAAGGGCATACAGTTGATGATATCTAATAGCCACTAACACACTACTTAAGGGTTTACCAGTCAAATACAAGACTAATACGTGATCAACATAAGCAGCCATTATCACTGACAGTAAGCCAAGCACTCCGCCAATTAATAAAGGAATATTCATAATAGGCTAACTAGTAAGCTAACACATATGATTTTTACCATACAAGCATGTCACTATTTTCGCTAATTGCCGCTTAGAGCGTCCCTGTCTGCGGCGCGCGAAAACTTAACGCGACACAATTTATACACCTCGACCGTCCTGCAGCTGAGGAACGCCACAATGACTTAACGCCGCTTTGGGTATATACGGCTAGATTTCATAAAAACCCTTGGGAGAATTTCCCAAGGGTTTAATATCATTACTTCATATTACGATATTCGCACGTCACAAAGATGCTGCCATTTTCAGAACTGGAACCAAAATCATTGGTAATACTCAATGTACCTGCGGGATCAGCGTAGTGGCCTTCAAAACGATCATCATCCATCAAAGTAACAGGCAATTCAATCTTGCGAGTTGCATTTTTATAGTTCCACTCAACAGAGGTAAGCGCATCATTAGTTAAGTCAGTCTGACAAACCAGTGTCTGTTGGTGAGCACTAAAATCATAGTCTACATAAATTTTACTAGCAGCCTTCACTTCAACATTATGGAAGGGCACCGTGTAAAAAATATTGCCTTTAGCTTGAGCAGCTCCGCCGAATAAAAGCACCAGCGGTAATATTGCCGCATGTTTTAAAAGTTTCATAGATATCCTCTATTATTCTGAAATTAGTGAACAACATTATCCCGCTACATCGTATATTGTCAATATAAGACACATCCCAACATAAAGTAAGGACCAAGCGCTAAACATTGATCAGTTTTGAGAGGCAATGGCTAAGCCGATTCGGTATCAGCTTGCTCCCGTTTTTTTCACTACCATAGATGCAGCTGCTGCATCGTTATCGCCCACCTCTGCAGTATGGGCGAAGGTGAATCCATCACCTCTTCGGGCCTCTTAGCCTCTCTCCTTCCCGCGGAGAAACTAGCTGCTGTCTTGGCATGTCAGCTTCATGAGGTATTACTACCTCAGACATACTTTGTGAGACCCTTGGTTCAACCGGCTGTGGTTTTCTTTCTTCTTGTGCTGCAACTGGTACAGCACCCAGTGATTGAGAAATAGCTGTAGTAGAAGTCGCAAGATCTGTTCGTGCTTCTTCTCTAACCCTGAACATATTGCTAAAGACTTCTGCCAAGCTATGCGGCCATGAAGCCTGCCAACACAAATAACTATGGCCACCAGTAAATTCACTATAGTGATAGTTTACAGCATGTCCATATTCACGCATTTTCGCCTGCATGCCGAGATTTGCAGCTACCAAGCTAACACTTTCATCAAATAGCCCAGTTTCATAACTTCCCGCGTCCATGACAAAATGCGTATCATGATGTTGCTGCGCAAAATGTGTGAAAGCTTCTGCTATTTTTTCGCGGCTAAACTGTAAAGCCCCGCTTTGGGATACTACATTCCCAAAAACTTCCGGGTGCCGCAGGGCCGCATAAACAGCCGCTTCACCACTGCAACTAGCGCCAGTAATCACCGTATGTCCAGCATCGCTTGCAACATTGAATTGGCTGCGCAGGTGTGAAATAAACTCATCTGCTAATAATTCTGTAAAAGTATCATTACAATTGTATTCTACAGTTCTATGGCCAGCTGCCGGACAAAAAACAACGACCGCAGGTGGAATTGTTCCTGCTTCCATTAGTTTATCAAGAATAGCTGGCATAGCTAAATCAACATATTGTCCACCATCCAGCTGCAATATAAGTGGGTAAGGTGGTTGGCGATGTGGGTCGTAGTCTTTGGGCAAGTAAACATAATATTGACGCTCATTTAAAAGCGTAGCCACATCCCTCTCAATTGCAGATCGATGCTGTTCAAACTCTTCAGGGGTATTAATATGACTTAAGCTTGCTACAAGTATAGGTGGCCCCTGCATTCTAGTCCATCGATTACACTCGGCTATGGGTCCTGCATAATAATCATCGTCACTGAGCAGCTCTGGTTCAGAACGACCAATGGCCCACTCACCATTAGCTCGATTTTTTATAAGTAAAATATTATGCGTACCTTTGTTGCGAGCTCCCCACTTATCAAACTCCTTAATCATCTCATCGAGATTATCACAAAACATATACGCCACTGATTCTGCTTGATAAAGATGTTGAGGATTCACTGATTCTTCTCTGGAAAAATCGATTTTACGTTCTATGAATCTTTTGCCCTGCTGTAATTCTGCTAATGTCGTATTAGCCTCTTCCGCAGTAACTGGGACATGATCTCTTTTAGGCGCATGAGGCATAGCCAGAATGGAGTAACGTTCACGCTGATCAGGATCCGGATGACAAAAACGCTGGGGATTGTTTTCATCGGGATGATTGCCATTTTTCTCTACCTCATCTCTAATCCCTTTCGCTATATACTTTTTGACTTGACGATCTGTATTTCTAGAAAGCCCATATTCCGTTAGCTCAATCATTTCTCGCATATTTACACCATCAGGCTGAACATAAAACGAATAATTAGCTAGCATATCTGCAGGCAAAGTAAGCGTCAGTGAATATATATCAGTTCCAGGAAGATTAACTAAGCGCTCACTCTCACTAATGGGAGTTTCAGTCAAATCACAGTAGCGTCTAGGTTCTAGAACAAGGTACACAGTTTGCTCAGATTGAGAATCAGCAGGTATTGCGGGTCCCCGCCATAGAAATGTTACTCTTCTATGCGCATCATCACCCTCAATACCTTCAGTCAATGGCGTTCCATATTCTTTAACCAACGCCCAAAACGAATCGCTACGTGATACTGCTGTAGTTCCGGAAGCAGTACGTAATAATTCTTGCAGCACTGTAGACTCTTCTATGTTAGATCTCGGCGTTGTCATGTACTCTAAAGTATAGACCCTCTTCCTTGAATCTAGAAACGGCAGTTGCTAGTCATTGTTAAGGAAACAGATAAAGGTGCTGTGGTTTCAATGAGACGATTTTTAAAAGAGGTAGATATTAAATGTTAATGTATAAAGGCTATATGGTTCACATAAGAACACAAAAAAGTGTACCCGAAGTGTACCCCACGGAGAGGTTATAGCAATATAACTAAATATAACTTATAATAACCAATAGGGAGATGTAATGCGCTACACATTATTAATAAAGAAGCAGGCAAAAAAGGTGTTACAAAGCCTGCCAAAAGCTGAACGTAATCGAATCGCTGAAAAGATTCACTGGTTAGGAGAAAACCCTGACAACCCGAGCTTAGACATTAAGCCGCTACAAGGACAACCTTATTATCGATTACGTGTTGGGCAATGACGCATTATTTTCGACCGAGATGATGAAGTAAAAATTATTACTATTGAGAAAATCAAGCCACGTGGAGGTGCTTACAAATGAGTTTACAAATTATTAAATCCGTTGACGGGAAAGCAGAGTATGTCCTACTCCCTGTCAACATCTATCATACTTTACGTAATGAAATCGAAGCCGCTTTAAAGAAAAAATATAGCAACGATGATTATGTATCTTTTGAATTAACAGATTATGTCGATAACCCTGTTGCGCTAGCTCGCATTAATGCTGGTATGACGCAAGAAGAACTGGCAAAACGCATGAATGTTACCCAAGCATACATCAGCAAACTTGAAGCTCAAAGCAAGGTGACAGCCAAAGTTTTGAAGAAGATAAAAGCAGCAATTGAAGTTGACAAAAAATAAAATATTTTTAGAGCATCATTTTCGTCACTTTCATCACTTATGAGCAGCTTTACAAAAACATACATCAAAAGCCTAAAAGCAAAAGCCTCACGCTATGAAGAATACGAAGGTGGAGGCTTCGGTATTAGAGTCACCCCCACTGGTGTTAAGACTTGGATTTCATTACTAAGCTGGCGATGGGACTCGAACCCGCGACCTGCTGATTACAAATCAGCTGCTCTACCAACTGAGCTACGCCAGCATGAGTATTAGCGAGCGATTCTATATGAGTAAATAGGAAAATAGCAACTTAACTAGCTAATCTGCAGGAATTCCTGTTTACCCTCTTTTCAGATTGACAAACAAATACCACATCGTTAATGATTCCATTATTTTAAAAATAGGAATAATCTCATGGCCACCCCAATTAAATTTATCAGCCTATTAGCAACCACTGCTCTCGCTACAGGACTCTCTATCTGCCAAGCTGGTGCTCTTAATACATGCGATACGCATACTTGGCATACTATTATTTCTAATGAAGGTAATTGGAAAGCCACACTACAAGTGATTAACCAAATGGAACATGCATGGTTTACTGATCAAAGTTGCTCAAGAATTCACTCCCTTGGTGTCAGCCCAATGAATTTAGCACAGTTTGGCTTTGGTTTTGATAGCCAGGCTGATTTTGATGTGGCATACACATTAACCTTGGTACAAGATAAAAACCCTGCTACCTCGCACTTCACGTCAAAAGCTTGTGTGTTTGTAATTACAGCCAAAGGCCCTGCTAATCCCGATGTGGCTGTCAATAGCTATCACGGCGCTAAATGTGATTGGAAAGTAGTGAAAGGAAAAGGCGAAGATTTCTATGTAGGATAAGCAGTACGCCAAAAATGGGTGGAGAAGACTGTTATTTTTATCGCAACAATGGCCTAGTCTCGCTCCGCGACTCTTCCACGAGATGTTGCATTGCCTGTGCTGGCTGCAGCTTTTTGCCTTTGTAAAACGAGTAACTCCCTCCTGCCACTGCAGCAACACCTAAGACACCTGCCGTTACTGCTCCTGCTATCGCCACCTTAACACCAATTACCGCAACCACTGCACTTAACGGCGTACCTATTCCGGCTGTAGTCACTGCTAGCGCCACTGCCGTAGCAATTAACACTACACCCAATAATACTAACATAGCCCCACCTATAATCTTTCCCCATGAGCGCTTGCTACGCACTTGTCCAGCTAAATCAAGATAACGAGCCTGCACCTGACTATTCCCTGGATTACGAACCAATTTATTCGTTGCTTGCACCACATCTGCTAACTGCTCTAGATCCGCCCCTTTTTGTGCTGCCATATATCTCACTTTCTGTAACACATCATTAGCATAGGTGCGCAAAGTAGAAGACACTGTGTCGCGAACAAGGGTCTTACGTAATTCATCAACTGCGGCACGGTAAGCTTCTACCCATTTTGCTTGCTCTATTAATGTAAGCAATTGCGTCTCATCGACAGGCTGCTCAGAAAAAAATAACCTATGTAATAAAAAATTAGAGGCTTCTATCTGTTCCACTTGCAATCCTAGCTGGAAGTTCAAAACATCCGCCGGAGCTAATTTTAAACGCAAACGTAATGCGCCAGGAAGTGTATACTGAAACGTCTGGCCACGCTTCCCCAACTTGATATCACTATAAGTTACCTCGATATATACTGCGCCATCTGTGGGATCACGGCGAATGTCAATCGTTTCTGAAAAGCTCGTATTATCGTAGCCTGGCACATGGAACTGCCATGCTTGTTCTATATCCGTATTCCATTTCATCCGTATAGCAGAACAATAATTATGTAACTGTTCGTCTGTGTCACTAGAAATCCGTAAATTATCCATTAAGAACTGGAGTAACTGTTGCTGTGCATTAGATCTGCTTAACTCATTTATTTGCGACTGAAAAATTTCACCCTTAACGGTTATTTTTTTATTGTAAACTGCTGAAAAAAATTGTTGTGCTGCTTGTATAGGATCGCTATTGACTGTATAACGCCACTGCTGTTGGGACAATTGTGACAAACCAAGACGGCTCTTTGCTGCCTCAGGTAGCTGTGCTACAGAATATGTAAATCGATTAAACATAGGCCACTCGCTCGCTAGATTTGACTTTAATTTATGTATAAATAAATTTATTGTTCAATAAAACTACTATTTGTATCGAGATATGTCAAGCAGGAAGAATTGTTATGCTCGCATGGTACGACTGGTATTTGCTAAGTCTTCCATCGCCCGTCTAGGCTGTGCTTTTTGGCCACTAAATAATGATGCACCGCCACCTGCTGCTGCAGCGACTCCCACCACCCCCGCTGCCACTGCACCCGCAATCGCCACTTTCACACCTATCGCTGCAACCACAGCGCTTAATGGCGTACCTATTCCGGCCGTAGTTACTGCTAACGCTATAGCTGCGGCAACTAAAACCACACCCAATAACACTAACATGGCGCCCACCAGTATTTTGCCTTTGGAACGCCGCGTAGGGACACGCTCACTCAACTGCAAATATCGAGCATAATCACTGCGCAAAGGCTCTCTCACCATCTGCTGCGTCGCTTGGGCAACCTCTGCCAAGGTAGCATAATCCGCCGCTTTTTCACCCTTGAACTGTTTTAAGCCCGCCAACACCGCTTTGCCGTGGCGGCGCAATAAAGGATCCACATTACTATCTTCCACTACTGTTTCTAACTCTGCTAATTCACGATAAAAACGTCGTCGCGACGCTTCATACTCTTCTTGTTGCGCTTGTGTAATTCGGGATGTTAATGTCTCCAGTGTAAAGCTTTCTCCCGGCTTAAAACATAAATCCCGTAGCAGAGAATTAGACGGTGCAACATAGTCCAAACGAAACCCCTTTCCACTCTGGATATCTGCAAGCGTGAGTTTATAGCGATAACGTAAAGTACCCGGGATAGTAATGACTTGATTCGTGCTTATGTTTTTATATCGAATATCAAAAATCTCTGTCTCTATGTAAGTATCCCCGGTTTCAGGGTCACGATAGATATTGGTTTTGGATTGAGGTTCGGCCCTGCCTATTTCCGCCACTACATTCAAACCGGTTAAGTGCGTCACCTCCATGAATACTCTAAAACAAGAGGATAGACTTTGATTGTAATTCCTTTTTAGGGCAGCAAAATAAGCATCAAATTGTTGGTCATCTTCACCCGTTCTGCGCAAACGCTGCCGTATAAACTGCTCACCCTCGATATCACTGCTGCAATGACACACATCATCGGTTACCCGCGTTTGTCTACGCACATCGCCGACAAGAATGTAATCGCAATGCTCACTATCATCCACCCGGCAATGCCATGCCTGTTCTTGCAATAAACACAGTCCTAAATTCCACTGATCCTTTTCTTGGCCCGCCATCTGGGCTTGTAAGATCTCGGGGGTATACCGTTGCAAAACATTGACCGCCTTTTCATTAACCTGGCTACATGCCTGAGCAGACTGCGTTAACCACACAAAATCGGCATCTTGTTTCTTACTCGCTGCGCTTAAGTCATGCTGCAAGTTTCGACTCGTTGCACGTACACTGGACGATAAACGGAGGTCTTCAGCGCTGGCTTCTAGAGTCGCCAGCTCCAACGCAAGCTGCCGGCGCACCGTATCATCTTGCTCTTCTTGCTCAACAATAGGGATCCGCTGCTGTAACTGTTCCAATGTCCACGTAGGATCGAAACAGATATCTTGCAGCAGCGAGTTAGATAATTCCATTGAGTCAAAGCAAAAACCTTTCTGCGCTTGGCGATCTTGAGGAGTAAGTTTAAATCGATAACGCATTGCACCAGGAAGGGCGATTTCAGAGCTATCTGTAGCACGAGTATCTTTTATGCGTAAATTATAAAGCTCCACTTCTATATAAACCGTGCCCGTTTGCGAATTACGATAGATATTTATATCCGAATTTTTTATTAATAGTCGATCTGCAGCTGCAATTCTATCTTCTATTATTTCAGCTATGCCATTCGTTAATCCCTGGCTCCAGAATTTTTTCAAATCTTTGAAGAGCGCATCAAATTCTGTTTCCGTTTCGTTGGGTAAACGCAGCAAGCTTAAAAACGACCTTACTTCTTGTTCACTGGCTGTGCCCCTCGGCCAATTATGGCCATGCACGCGAGCTCTAGGAACATCACAAAGCAAAGCAGAGCCAGATGAATCCGTATCCGTGATAACAGAAGGATCCTTGTGGGATACACCATTCGGTAAATACCAATTATGCGCTTGTAATTGGAGTAATAAGGATGGCTTATTATCCATTTCTTGCCTTGCCTGCACTTGCCGCCCTTGTGGTACGCTTGCAAGCGCAAACTGTTTATGCACCTCTGTAATACGGCGTAGCCGCGGCATTTCTGCTTCGAGCTTACTGGGTGTATAAACATATGGGTATTGGCGGTTATGCATCATAGCCTCGATTAATCTATAGTTAATTTTATGCTAGAAAAGTTAAGAAAAGGTTAAATATAACCAAAGATATGCCTAAAAATGGGTGATTTTAAGAGTATTATTGAATAGACATCTTTCCAAACCTCGACCAAAGCGACAAGGTCGAAGAAAAAATGCATGAGAAACCGGAGTTTACATAGAGTAAATGAGGATTTCGAGAGAATTTTTTCAAAGAGATTGGCCTTTGGCCGAGGTTTGGAAAGACGTCTAATAACTGGAACTTAATATCGCCGCACCCCTTGCGGTGTCGCTAAAAGTAAAACATCGGCCGGACGTCGAGCAAAAATGCCGTTTTCTACCACCCCAACAATACCTTTTAATTCTTGCTCTAAATGTAAGGGATCTAAAATCTTGAGATTATAGACATCCAAAATCACATTGCCATTGTCAGTCGTGAACCCCTGCCGATACACGGGATCACCCCCCATTTTCACAATTTGCCGCCCTACATAGCTACGCGCCATGGGAATAACTTCGACTGCCACCGGGAAAGTCCCCAGTAAATCTACATACTTGCTTTCGTCAGCAATGCAAACAAATTTTTTGGCCATAGTAGCAATGATTTTTTCACGAGTAAGGGCACCGCCACCACCTTTTATCATTTTCTTATGTTCATTAATCTCATCAGCACCGTCTACATAAATGGAAAGCTCACTTAACGAATTTAAATCTACGAGCGGAATAGACAGAGACCGCAATTTACTGGCTGTTGCTTCAGAGCTAGCAACAGCGCCTTCAATACGGTTTTTTACTGATTTTAATGCGGCTATAAAACAATCCACAGTGGTCCCGCTGCCGACACCGATAATGCTATCGTGTTGAATGAATTCTAATGCAGCTTCTGCCGCCGCTTTCTTCATTGCTTGTGCATCCATGGAATGTTTCCTATCAGTAGATATTTATACACCCTCACCCTCCTCCCGCGAGCGAGAGAGGGGAACTAGCAATCCCCTAGCTCATCCCGTAAGTGGAGAGGGAAACTAGCACGTGTAAGAAGACGTATTCCTCTTACAAAATATAACTAGTTAAATCATCATTCTTCACGAGATCTTGCAAACGCCCATTGACATAGTTTACGTCTATATTTAACGCTTTATCTTGAAAATCCGGGGCTTCAAAAGAAATTTCTTCCAGTAATTTTTCAATTACTGTATGCAAACGCCGTGCACCGATATTTTCTACGCGCTCATTTACATGCCAAGCAATTTCAGCAATACGTCTCACGCCGTCTGACAAAAACTTAATCTTTACTCCTTCCGTCCCCAGTAATGCACTGTACTGTTCTGTTAAAGAAGCTTCAGGTTCTGTCAAAATTTTCACAAAATCATCGGTAGTTAAAGAACGCAATTCAACACGGATTGGCAAACGTCCTTGTAACTCGGGAATTAAATCCGAAGGTTTAGCAAAGTGAAATGCACCCGAGGCTATAAATAAAATATGATCGGTACGCACCATGCCAAACTTCGTGGAAACGGTTGAACCTTCAATTAAAGGTAATAAATCGCGTTGCACACCTTCTCTCGATACATCAGCACCAGCATATTCAGAACGTTTAGCAATTTTGTCAATTTCATCTACAAATACAATCCCGTTTTGTTCTACACTTTCAATGGCCTTAGTTTTCAAGTTTTCATTATCAATAAGTTTTGCTGCTTCTTCTTCACGAAGGATTTTCTTCGCATCGGCTACTTTAATTTTACGGGTTTTTTTACGATCAGAACTCAAATTTTGAAACATGCTTTGTAGCTGATTCGTCATTTCTTCCATACCCGGTGGTGCCATAATTTCTACGCCTAGCGGTGCGGCAGCCATTTCAATTTCAATTTCCTTATCATCTAATGACCCTTCGCGTAATTTTTTACGAAACATTTGCCGCGTTGAACTATCCTCTCGTTCCGGTTCATGCGGTTCGCCTGCAAAACTAGCCCGCGGTAATGGCAATAATGCATCCAAAATACGCTCTTCTGCTGCTTCTTCCGCCGCAGTACGCACTTTGGCCATTTCACGTTCACGCATCATTTTTACTGCCATGTCGACCAAATCACGAATGATTGATTCCACATCACGGCCAACGTAACCGACTTCGGTAAATTTAGTTGCCTCTACTTTAATAAAAGGTGCATCAGCTAATTTTGCGACACGCCGCGCAATTTCCGTTTTGCCAACACCGGTCGGGCCTATCATTAAAATATTTTTTGGCATGATTTCTTCACGCAAATTGGCGGGTAATTGCATACGACGCCAGCGATTACGTAATGCAATGGCAACAGCACGCTTAGCATCCGCCTGACCAATAATGTGCTTATCTAATTCACTAACAATTTCTCTAGGAGTCATTACAGACATGATTTTACTCGCTTTTTACTTCAATTCCTCAATGGTAAGACTATGATTTGTATAAACGCAGATGGATGCGGCAATCGATAGTGCTTTCTCTACTATGTTATGGGCGCTTAACTCGGTATTTTCAAGTAGCGCCTGGGCGGCTGCTTTAGCATAAGGACCACCGGAACCAATGGCCATCAGGCTATTCTCTGGCTCTAGCACATCACCATTTCCCGTAATAATAAGTGAGGCATGGGTATCCGCTACCGCTAGCATGGCCTCAAGGCGACGCAATATCTTATCGGTACGCCAATCTTTAGCTAACTCCACCGCAGCACGCACCAAATGCCCTTGATGCGCTTCAAGCTTGGCCTCAAACCGCTCAAATAGAGTAAACGCATCAGCGGTACCGCCTGCAAACCCGGCAATAATTTTGTCATTATACAAACGACGAATTTTGCGAGCATTCGCTTTCAATACGGTATGCCCTAATGTAACTTGACCGTCACCGCCTATCGCTACGACACCATTACGGCGCACTGAAAGTATGGTGGTACCATGCATTTGTTTCAAGAACATATCTCCTGCTTAACTCGATTGTGTAGTGTATTGTATGTGAATTTCATTTATTTACCAGTCCCTTTACAAACAGATAGGCTATAATACCCCCACTTTCAAGAGAGAAGACTATGCGTCCTAGCCAACGAGCCAACGATCAATTACGCCACATTTGCATTACCCGCCATTATACCAAGCATGCAGAAGGGTCGGTGCTCATCGAGTTTGGGGATACAAAAGTGCTTTGCACAGCCACACTAACATCTGGTGTACCGGCTTTTCTCAAGGATTCCGGACGCGGATGGGTAACAGCCGAATATGGCATGCTACCGCGTTCTACACATGAGAGGATAGCGCGTGAAGCAAATAAGGGTAAACAAACTGGCAGAACACAAGAAATTCAGCGTTTAATCGCGCGTTCACTACGTGCCGCCGTCGACATGCAAAAGCTAGGTGAAAACACCATTATTGTCGACTGCGATGTGATTCAAGCAGACGGAGGAACACGGACTGCCTCGATTACCGGCGGCTGCATTGCTTTATATGATGCAATTCAACGCTTGAAAAAACGTGGTAAATTAATGGCTAATCCTTTTAAACAATTTGTCGCTTCCGTTTCTGTAGGACTATATCAAAGTACCGCTATTCTAGATTTAGATTATGCAGAAGATTCAACTGCAGAAACAGACATGAATGTGGTCATGACAGAGCACGGTGGGTTTATTGAAATCCAAGGTACCGCCGAACGTGATACATTTAAACAGGAAGAGTTGGATAATTTATTAACACTGGCCAAATCAGGGATCAGTGAACTTATCCGCAGTCAGAAAACCGCTATTGAACATCAAGGTGTGTGACGAGGAGGATAATCATGCGGATCATCCCCTGGCTCAGATGGATGTGCCTGCTTAAAAAAAGCGGTAACTTTATTACTTAGCTGATGTTGCGCATCAAACCTTTGATAAGCTTCTGCAAAAGCTTTTTTATCTAACTCCGCTTCTGCCCTATGACTAAATTCTTTCATTTTTCCAGCTAATGCTCGCGCATATAACTCATCAAAAGCGATTTGTTCTTTTCCTGGGTTAACAGACAAGTAGAGTTGTACTTGTTCAACTGCTGCTAGTACTGGCTGGGGATGGGGAACCGCCGATGTCGGTTTTTTAGGAGAAGGAGAAGAAACTGGCACGGTTGCAGCTGCTGCTGCCGCAGCCCTAGGCGGCTGCTGCGCTACTATTCGGCCATCATGAACTACGGCATATACATTGTCTGCGCCGGCTAGCGGAGAACGCGCCACCGCTTTCCGCACTATGGCTAATCTAAGCTGAGTTGCATCAGCATTTGCATCAAGAATAGCGCGAGCTGTTTCTGATGTAGGAAGAGATGTAGGTGGGTATTTCACTTGATAAGCACGTTGCAGAGAGAAATCCATACAACTAAACCCATTACGCTGTACACCGGCATACCGCACGGTTACCGTTGTCGCTGTTCCAGTCTTTTCTGTAATAAATTTCGATAAATTTCGCGTTGCCACATCCTGAGAACCACTTGTACCTTGTAATGAGTCCCACAATCTAGCTTGGGTCACTTGACCCTCATACACCGTCACTTCGGCTAAACGCCAATGTCGGTTCGCACAACTGACTGGAATACATAATGTGACTGCACCGCCTCGAATACCTCGGGCTGTTTCAAGACTTTGTTGAAAATTATACTTTTCTAACTCTTCTTCAGCCGCCCCATATGTATATCCCTCGATTTTCATTGGGGATAGAATATATACTCCTGGAACTTGAATATTTGCTGGACTAGCTAAATCACTGCCCAAACACCCCACCACATCCACATCTGTTCCCCATTTGTATGCCGGCACGTAACCGCGCACAAGCAAATCCACTACCATGCTGGACTCGGTGGATAAAGGTAATGCCGTTGTGAATGGCTTAGGTTTAGACTGTTTCTGATATAAATCTCGCGCCCAGCGAGCAAGCTCACGATTTATGTCCACTCGCTCGTCTTGAAGTGCCTTAAGCAATAACTCGTACAATGCCGTACGTTCTTGCCAATACAACTCATCACGCACTATCCCTTCGAGTAACTCACCTAGAATAATTTCCCTATCTTGTGCAAATGCAAGGACCTGCTCCTGAATCTGCTGGCGACGAGCATTTTCCCCGACTCCCAATAATGGCCCTTCGAGCAAGTCACTAATCATGCTGGTATTCAAGGCTTGTTGAGCAGTATTTAATGACATAAAATATACCTTATTTATTTTGAACCTAGAAATGGCAGTTGAGTACGAGAACTCAACTGCCATTTCTAGGTTTAAGACTCTAACTTTAAGTATAGTATTTTAATTGCAAAAAATTATTAAGAAAAACTGAGTGTATAATCGAAACCCTGCAGACTTGCGACACCCTCACCCATATCATTACCCTGACCCTCTCCCCTCGCAAAAAACGCTCCGGGAGGAGAGAGGGGAACTCTACTTATTACGTGGCTTGTGCTCTGCCTCAGGAGCTACTACAGGTACTGTTGTAGCCTTATTAGGCTGCCCGCCAAATAGGCTAAGCCTACTTAATAATCCGCTACTAGTATAATAAGCTTGATTAGCTTTGGCTTCTGCTTCTAATGTACTGCCAGCTATAAAAGCTTCGATTTCCTTGGCAGCACCCGCAGGAGAGATAGGAAACCTTGCTAATAATAAGTCTGCGCCAACAAAACCCAGTGCTTGACGTCTCTCCGCACCGACATCGTAAAAAGAATCTTTCAATACTTTCTCTCGCTGTTTTTGGCTATAATCCGTCATAATTGACCTCCCTCTTTTTCGCTTTCCTTATCCAACAGAAACTGCGCGATGGTTTCTTTTACCACTGATGTTGCTGGTCGCCCCCATAAATCATAATACCAGAATTTGTAAGGATGGGCGCTCATGTCAATCTTAATTAAGGATTTTTGTTGGCCAAATTGATAAATAATATAATGTCCTTCTGCTGCAAATACCGGGTCTTTTTGGGACTGTTCATAAAGATCCATTAATGCTCGCTCTAATCCTTCTGGACCTATTACTGTATCATATCCTGGATTGGCTTGAGATCCTTGCATAGCATTTACCTCTTAGTGTTAATTTTATTTTAGTTCCGTCTTCTTAAGAGATCATTAAGAATTTAGTCTCAATAGGGGAGAAAATAGAACGCTTTCTCCATATTAGACAAATAATTATCCTGCATCAGGAGGGTGTTTATTGAACTGTGTCAGGTTACCTATGTAAATGAGGGACGTCAGCAACTACTTCTACAACTCATACTCCATGATCAACGGTGCATGATCAGAAAACCACTGCTCCCTATAAATGGCCGCAGACTTTACCTTATTGGCTAATCCAGGTGTAATCACTTGGTAATCAATACGCCACCCGACATTGTTTTCGCGTGCTCGCCCTCGATGCGACCACCAGGTATATTGATCTGCCTCTAGGCATACCTGGCGAAACGCATCCACAAACCCATGCCCGCCAAATAAGTTATCCATCCACGCACGTTCTTCAGGAAGAAATCCGGAGTTTTTTTGGTTACTACGCCAATTCTTAAGATCAATCGGCTTATGTGCAATATTCCAATCTCCGCAAATAATATAGTCGTGATGCCGCTGAGATAACGCATCTAAATGCTGGGCATAACGGTCTAAAAAATCAAACTTCACCGCCTGACGATGCTCGCCAGACGTACCAGATGGCAAATACAGTGAAACCACGGACAATGTACCTAAATCAATTTCCACATAGCGACCTTCTTGATCTGCTACTTCCCAACCCAGGCCAGTGATAATATCTTGCGGTAAATGCCGAGTATATATGCCTACACCGCTATAGCCTTTTTTTTCTGCGCAATGAAAATAGGCGTGGTATCCCGCTAATTGAAATGGTGCTAATTGCGCAGACTGTGCTTTTAGTTCTTGCACACAAATAACATCTGCTTGCTGTTGCTGCACCCAATCAAAAAAACCTTTTTTAGCTGCAGAACGAATACCATTGAGGTTCAACGTGATAACACGAAACATGCAAACCCCTAACATGAAAAGAAAAGTGTTTATTGAACTGTGTTACCCCAGCAACTCGGTGAAGGCGAGATGGTGTTACTGAGTCACGAGGTATAAAAGCACAAATAAAGCGCAGGAGGCCGGAGGCCAACGAGCCATTGTGCTTTTATACCTCGTGACTCAGTAACACCATCTCGCCTTCACCGAGTTGCTGGGGTAACACAGTTCAATAAACACTCTCGAGAAGAAAGCGGGTGATGGGAATCGAACCCACGTTAAGAGCTTGGGAAGCTCCCGTTCTACCATTGAACTACACCCGCTGAAAAGACATAAGCATCGCAGGAGTTTCGCTGAAATAAGCGAAACTCGCAAAAATATACAACCTCTTACGCACATTTGCTAGCATCTACCCCGACTACGGTAAAGGCATTCACTACTGCATCCACATCATAGTTATAATCTTGAGCTGCCTTCACCACCCCACAAGCACCTTGATCAAAGGTACTAGTTGAAGTCCAGTAATGTTGATTGGCTTTGACCATGACATCAAATGCTTTTTTAGTATCCCATCCTTCCGTTGTAGCAAGTGCATAAAATGCGCGGTTATAAATACCACTGCTAAAGTGTACATCTAAATAATTGGTATATTGCGATACATGATCAATAGAACACCAATCCCCTGGCTTCTTACCTCCGCAATCACGGCTAGGCTGATCGAGATAACGTAATGCCCTATCTTCTTTCATGATTTCTGGACCAATCTGCCAACTATTATAGCCAAATGAATAAAACTCTGCGGCTTGCGCAGCCATATCAGAAAATGCCTCATTCATCCCTCCTGATTGTCCGTAATAACGCAATCCAGAGTGTTGCTCAGTAAAGCCATGGCTTACTTCATGTGCAGCTACACCGAGTGAAGTCAATGGATAAAACATATACTGACCATCACCAAACGTCATCTCCGAGCCATCCCAATAAGCATTATCCATAGAAGCATGGACATTCATCACTAACAGCATAGGTTCACCATTTTTCACCAGCACCGGCACATCGTACCAACGCTGATACATAGCTTTAATCACTTTACCCGCATACAATGCATCGTTACTGGGTGAGTAACCACCATTCACAGCATCCGTATCACCGCTCCAAAAAACACCACCATGACTATCATCAACGACTTCACACTTAAATCGTGCCACACTACGGCGTTTTACATCTTTCACTGTCACCTCAGTATTCTTCAGGTAACACATCTTATCTATTGGGTCACGCTCCATTTCCATTACTGGTAAATTACCTGCTAACCCGTCATAAACTAACTTGCCTAGTTTACGATTACCGCCAAAGCCACCGCCTTGTACGTCATCTACGCGATTATTAGCCTCTGCTGTTTTTACTTCATCCCATTGTTGGTAAACCTGCAGAGTAACGGCATCCACAATCATCATAGGCTTAGCAGGCATAGCATTTTGTGTTGGCGCTTCTACACGAAAACTAACAAGATAGGCCCAATGTGCCTTGTGGTTGCCATCGACATAGACCATGAGCTCACTATGCTTGTCTTTCACATCCGACTTTACTGCTGATTTTTGTTGATACGTGCTAATACTTTCTTGTACTGCTTTTTCCGCTTGCATAGAAGTAAACGCCGAAGCGGGGGTATTTTGTAAGTCAGCTGCTAAATCTTTATAAACAATCCCATTCATAGTGGTGGGTGATCCAGCTAAATTAGCCAGCGATTTTTTAGCATTACTCGCTTGCGCCACGTGCACGACTGCATCTGCGCCCCACACTGGATAACCCGAGTACATTTCTTGTACGCGCATATGTAACGTACGATTAAAATCGGTATCACGGCTGGTTTCTTTCATCGTCACATTAGGACTTAATCCTGGTAGTGACAACAATACGGATGAATGCTGGCGACTAAGATCAACAGGGGTAGCTGCAAAAGTGGGTAAGGTAGCAACAAACGATAATCCTAATAATACAGCTAATTTAGTACGACAATTCAGCATAATACTACTCCTCAATTATAATTTGGATAGCGACTTTTGATCATGCCATGAGGATGGAAGAAATCGCAACCGTTAAATTATCCTGCGCCTAAGCATGCACATACAATGATTCAATTACACGATTCGCATGTTGCGCAACAAATCCCGTATAAAAATCTTGCCATAACATAGGACACTCTTTACGGGCATAGCGCCAAACAAATTCCACAAACCCTGTTGGTAATTGCACCGAACCATCGGCAAGCTCAATAAGTTGTAATGCCCCTTGGGTAGAACATTGCGCAATACCTATCCTCTCTCCACCCTTAATTACCCCACCCTCATGATTTAAAGGCATGGGTAATGTTTGCTCAACAAACTGAATGAACTTTGCTAGCGTAGTGAAAGACTCTAATAAGTGTACTGAAATAGTAAAATGATTAGGCCGGCGGCCAAATACCAACACCCAGGCTAGTAACTCATTAAACTCATTGACAGTAGAAAACTCTGCTACTGTCGGTAATGGCCAGTCACGACCAGAAAGATAAGTAATTAATCGGTCACGAATAGTGCTTGCTGCATCCCCATCCCCTAAAAAAGCCTTGCCTATAAGCCGTTGAATATCCGTGAGTGGTGGAATGGGAATATAAGCACTATATTTTTCAACGATTTTCTTAATTTCTACTGGCATATCATCTAAACAAAAATCTGCGACTACTACTTGCGGCAATACGTCTTTTACTGGCGTATCCAAACAATCCACTTCCGTCATCCAAAGAAATGCATTCTGTTTGTCCGGCAAGTAATCTCGACCTTGTACTAAATATCCAATAGCAGAAAACAATTGCTGCAATACTGAAATACCGCTATGCAAACTGGGCAAATCAATCACTGCAAAGTGATCAAATGTTAATTTTTCTATGCCGTATTGGGATAGTCCTGCCGCAATCAGTCGCATATGTGGAGTATGTACGTTATATTGATTTTGCAGTGCAGACACTACCTCGCGACGGATTCGTTTAAGCATGTTTCTTGACCTCTTGAAAAAACACTTTTTCCATCTCCCCTCGCTGCATTTTTATTATTCAGGAGTTGCGCGCTTTGCTAGGAGTTTCCGCTAACACTGTCATCCTGACATCGCTATAATTTTAGGTGTTACAAATACCAGTAATTCACGTTTACTTTCTCGGGTATTATGCTGCTGAAACAATAAACCAAGCAATGGTATTTGGCTAAGAAAAGGAAATTTCTCCTCCCCTTGCTCTGAATTAGACTCATAAATACCCCCTAAAACCAGGGTTTGCGCATTTCTCACCAATACACTAGTTGTAATACGGCGCGTACTAATAGTAGGCACTCCCAATATCATACGACTGCTTGGTTTATCTTGGTTCACTTGCAACCGTAATAATACTTTATTGCCCGGCATAATTTGTGGCACCACTTGCAAGCGCAGAGCCGCTTTTTTAAAAACTACTGCCGTTGCACCACTGCGACTAATTTCTTGATAGGGAATTTCTTCTCCTGCCTCAATGGAAGCAGGTTGCTGATTCGCGGTAAATAAACTAGGGCTAGAAATTAATTTAGCATGACCGGCCTGTTCTAACGCAGATAAGCGCATATCTAACTGCGAACCGTTAGCGAGTCTCGCTAGCGTCACACTATATTGACCGCTATTAACTTCAGGATAAGCTAAAGAAGCCGTACTGGGCATGCCGCCACTCATTGCCGCTTGAGTAATAAATTGAATGCCTAATTCCCGCTCATAATCACTATCAACACTCGCTAGCCGCGCCTCAATCAGTATTTGTTTTACTGGTACATCGACACGTTGAATTAACATATGCATTTGTACAATACGCTCGGCATTGTCTTGCACACATAAGATATTGGTACGCGTGTCCACACGCACATGTCCGCGCTTAGAAAGCAAAGAATAATGCTCGTCTTGCAACAATCGCGCCATATCCTCTGCTTTTGCATAGTGAATCTGCCATAGCTTAGTCAGTAATGGCGCGGCATTCTCACTGGCATCACGCCATTTTTCTTGCTCTTGTTTGCGCTTAATTAATTCCTCTTGTAAATCTACATACCATATCTTGCCAACACGCCAACGCGCTAATTTGTTCGCCATTAACAATAAATCTAGAGTTTTTTCTAGATTAGATTCTTCTAGATGCAAGGTGATATACCCTTGGACTCTGGGGCTAATAATAACAACATGGTGTGTGGTTTTAGCAATATAACGTATCGCATCAGCCAGCTTTACATTTTCCAAATCAATTGATGACGGCGGAAACGCTTGTGCGCGTGTAGCTATGGATAAAATAGTAATGAGAAAAATGAAAAAATAACTAAACCATTGCATGCGATGTATTCCTATTTAGAGGAAGGGCTAGTAATTCTAATGATGATCTACGCGATGTATAAAAAAATCGTTTGCTGATTTAAAACAAAATGGCGTTTCTAAAAATAAAGATTGTCGTAACGTATCTATGGTTTTTTTATCTGCATCTGGCAGAAAAATACGATAGCGAGGAAAAAACACTATTTCAGATTCAAGTCGAAAATGCTCATCATTACTCATGGTTAAAACAAATTGATTAATCCATAGCAAATGAAATGCCTCTAACAAACACAAAATAAAATGAATGATCTTATCAAAACTTCCTGTTATAGCTACGCGTAATGACACACCCTCTAAATCATCTTGCGATTGCACCGAAAAAAATTCTAGCTTATTTAAGAAAACATCACTCTGCTTACTAATGAGAAATAACGATTGTAAAAACATAAATTCTTGATAAGGTTGTTCACCATGTATCAACGTAGGTTGTGAGCGGCCTAACCCCTTGGAAGGTGCGGTATAACCATGAAGGTCGCGCAGCCAACGTTGTTCTGTTTGCTGTAACTCTCTCCACTGCAGCCAACGTGGGTAAATGTCTATGTACACTCCAAGTAACAGAAAAACAAAACCAAAGCCAAATACACTTAACCATCGATATCTACTCTTCGATAATATCCGCATCCACAACATATTTTTGATCCCAGCCTAGATTACTCTGCAGTAACCCATGTATATTAAAAGAATGCGTATAATTACCTCTGCGCACACCGACTTTCTCCAATGCAACTTTCTGCAATATTGTTAATCCTTGTAAATAAGCCATAACACGAGAAATATCCAACAAAGAATCTGTCATACCCAATAACTGTACATCTGCTTTCTTGAAGTCCAGCCGGGTTAAACATATTCCTTGCGCAGCTATGCCGCGTAATGCAAATAACAGTTTTATAAAATTCAGTTGATGCAACTTGATTCTTTCTGCCATGGATTCTCTAGGTATATGGCTAGTTGTATTAAGATAAGCAGCGTTTTTTCTTAATGTTACAGCCTGTTGCTGTAAAATAAAAATTCGTGATTGCAGCCGATGCAGTTTATAAACTAGAACGCCATGCGCAATAGATAACATGATGCTAATCAACCCAGCGACAAGAAGCAGACTTAATACCGTGAAGTATTTATAAAAGGCTAGTTTATGTTCTTGCCATGGCAGTAAATTTATTTCTACCATAATATTCTTTTGCGCATAGCCAAGCCATAACACACTAACAAATCAGGCAGCCTATTTTGCCATGCTTGTAAATCCACATGAGCGGCTATAGGTATCCGTGGGAAGGCACTCAAAAAACTCACTGAGAATGCAAACTCCTTAGCGATAAAATCACGTATTTCTTCACATTGAATATGTGTTCCACACAATATTAGCTGCTGAATAGGCGCATATCGACAAGTAGTTGCATAAGATTGTAGTGCTTGTTTAATCTGCAAATAAACATCTCTTCCTGCTAAATCTTCTCGCTGCGTAAACACAATATACTGTTGTTGAAAAACCACCAACATAAAACCAGAATGGCAAAGGTCAAACACAGCGATAGCATCTGTCATTTCCGATGATAAAGCAGAGACATAAGAAACAGCGCGCACTAATGCATAACCATCTACGTCTACAACTTTTACCTGCAATCCCGCTTGATTTATCACGCCAACATAGTGACTTAAATAATCCTTTTTTGCAGCCACCACTAAAATATGTTTTACATAAACATCGCTGTCGAGGATAGAGAAATCAATACTTACCTGCTCATCCATGCCTAATAAATCACGTTGTATATGTGCATATACTTCTTCTTGTAACTCTTGCTCTGTTAACGATGCAGACAATTGGATGCGCTTACTAAATACCGCATGCATTGGCAAAGCAATGGCAGTGGCTAATTGTTGCAAACGATGGGCCTGCACAAAAAGCTGCAACGCAGCAGTTAGCTCACCCCAAGAATGGCTTTCTTCTAGCGAACCACGCCAGGGTATAATGCCAAAATCCTCGACTATTCTCTGACGTCCATAGCGTATTTTTAGCCAACGTATTTCATTAGTACGAATATCTAAAACCAGGGATGATGTAAAAAACGGCCAAACAGGCAAAATTAAACTCCTTATGTGATGTTATGTAACGAGATAAAAAATAGAAACCAGCTGAGAAAACACTCAGGATGACAGCCGCGACAATAATAACAATAGATAAATAGAAAGTTGCTCTTGGAAAAGGATCCCTAATATACTGTATACTGCATGAAATGCAAGCCCCTTGAACTAAATTCAGGAGTTTCTGCTAACACTGTCATCCTGAGCGTTAGCGAAGGATGACAGTGTTAGCAGAAACTCCTGGACTAAATTGAGTATTCATTACTTTTAGCTTATGACACACTTTCTGCGTTTCTTCCGAAAATTATTTTTAATGCTTTTCCTGTTACTCATTGTAGTCATAATTGGCACCTCCTATTACATGACTTTTGAGCTGCCCAACATTGATGCTCTGAATACCGTACAACTGCAAGTACCATTACAGATCTTCTCTCAAGACAATAAACTCATTGCTACCTTTGGAGAAAAACGCCGAATTCCATTACCCTATAGTCAAATACCACAACCGTTAATTCAAGCTGTTCTCGCTACAGAAGATCAACGTTACTTTCAGCATCCTGGAGTCGATGCCCCAGGTCTGATGCGTGCTGCCATTCAATTATTGTTAACTGGGCGTAAATCACAAGGCGGCAGCACCATCACCATGCAAGTAGCGCGCAGCTTTTATCTTACACGGCATAAAACATTTGGACGTAAACTACGTGAAATTTTGCTCGCATTGAAAATTGAAAACAAATTAACTAAGCAAAAAATCCTTGAGTTGTATCTTAATAAAGTTTTCCTTGGTAATCGCGCTTATGGCGTAGAAGCTGCTGCAGAAATCTACTATGGAAAAACCTTGGATCAACTTACTCTCGATCAATACGCTATGCTGGCAGGATTACCTAAAGCACCGTCTACATTAAATCCTTTAGCTAACCCAATTGCCGCTAAAAAACGCCGCGATCACGTACTCACGCGCATGTATGAGCTAAATTATATCGATCAAAAAACCTATAAAAATGCGCTACATTCTCCACTAGGTGCGGCTTATCATGATTTGCAGACCCAGGTTAAAGCCCCCTATGTAGCAGAATTAGTACGCGAACAACTGCAACAAATGTATGGTGATAGTATTTATACCGATGGCATTAAAGCATACACCACCATTGATAGCCGCTTACAAGCCATCGCCAATCAGTCCGTACGCAATGGTTTACTCGCTTATGACCAACGCCATGGATATCGAGGACCTGAAGGCAACTTGGGTATACCGTCTCTGACCAATATGGCAAGTTGGGAACGACAACTTGCAGCAACACCCACGATTAATAGCTTAGAACCCGCTGCCGTAGTAGAAATGACAAAACGCTCGATTACTGTGCTGCGCGCTAATGGCTCTCTCACCACCCTACCATGGGAAGGCTTATCGTGGGCACGTAAGCAAGTCAATGCCGATTATTTAGGCCCGCGCCCAAGAACCGCAGAGCAAATCGTGGCATTGGGAGACTTGGTGCGAATTATGCCGGCTGCAAATAGCTACCGTTTAGCGCAATTGCCTAAAGCAGAAGCCGCTCTAGTTACATTAAACCCACAAAATGGCGCTATCCTAGCACTCATAGGCGGTTTTGATTATCAAATCAGTAAATTTAATCGCATTACTAGCGCTGCGCGCCAGCCTGGCTCTAGCTTCAAACCTTTCATTTATTCGGCTGCGCTAGACAAAGGTTATACTTTAGCTACGATTGTAAATGACGCGCCTATCGTCATTGAAAATCCCCTGGATAATAGCTTATGGCGACCACAAAACGCTGAAAATCGTTTCTATGGACCTACCCGCTTACGCGAAGCCTTAGTACATTCTCGTAACTTAGTATCGATTCGTGTGATGGGATATATTGGCACCGGTTATGCAGTGAAATATGCGCAACGTTTTGGTTTTGCCCCAAGTCAATTGCCGCCTGTACTCTCGCTCGCACTAGGAACCGCCAGTGTCACCCCACTACAGTTAGCGCAAGCCTATGCCGTATTTGCTAATGGTGGATTTAGAGTCACCCCCTTCGTAATTGATAATATTAAAAATTCACAGGACCAAGTACTTTACCAAGCTAGACCCTTAACGCTATGCAATAAGTGCACAAATCCCAATGACAACCGTTATGCGCCGCGTGTTATCTCCTCACAAAATGCTTTTCTCATCACTTCGGCTTTACACGATGTGATCCAGCACGGCACTGCTTCACAAGCCAAAGCACTCAATAGAGAAGATTTGTCAGGGAAAACGGGCACTACCAATAATCAGATTGATGCGTGGTTTGCTGGTTATAATAGCCGCCTCGTCACGGTCACCTGGATTGGCTTCGATCAACAACAATCCTTGCATGAATACGGCGCGCAAGCTGCGTTACCTACTTGGATGCAATTTATGCAAGAAGCATTACGTGGCATCCCCGTGCAACCTTTAGAACAACCACCGGATGTGATTAGCATTCGTATTGACCCCGCCACCGGCAAACGCGCGTCTTCACGACGCTCCGCTGGAATATTTGAATATTTTATGAAACCGTATTTACCCGAAGCAAGTAATAGGCTAGCAGAACCTGAGGAAGAACCGGCACAAAACGCAAGTAACCATGTCGCGCAGCCTGCAACAGAAGGTGAAGAGTCATTGTATTAATAAACCCTCTCAAGGAGAGCGAGGAACACTACCATGTGCAGCAGGCGCCGCATCATCACGCAACAATCCAAGATCCTGTAATCTTTGCTCTAATGCACGCATAGCATTAATAGCTTTCTCTAGCTCACCTATCGTTTCTCCTAGTGCCGTCACTAGCTGAAATTGCTCATGCACTGGTGGTTGCGCTGTGTAATCCGCTATTTCTACCTTACCAGCCCTCCCCAGTTTACGCTCAAGCCATTTTCTCGGCCGGCTTCTCTGGTCTAAGACTTTTTTTACTGCTTTATTGCCATAGCTAATTGTAGCGTTTTCTATCGTAACAGTGGGCTTGGGTTTTCCAGTAAATCGAACAGCTAACGTCGCTTGAGCAGCAAAGACAAAACTGTGTCCGGCGTCAGGACCTATCACTTTCTCTAGGTCATCCATTGAATACAGCACATTCTGCGTTACTTTTTCTTGTACGTTAAACCCACTGGATGTAGTAATAAACGCTGTATATGTAGTCCTCGAATTAACCCTTTCATCAAATGGAGATAAGGGGTTCTTCCCAGACTGCACATAATATAGCTCACCTGAAGAGTTTCTGTAAATTGGATTCGACCCTTCGCCAGGCGAGCAATACTTAGCGTCTGTTATACACTTATAAACTGCGAAGCCAACAGGGTGCAGTAATCCGCCCTGATGTAACGCAGACATAAGATATTCTAGAGCTGCGTTGCGATTTTTTTCAGCTACATATTGTAGCAAGTACCTTTTAAAAAAAGTTTTTAATTCTTGCATTGTATCAAATAACTCGCCCTTTCTTGTCACAAGGGCAGCTCCGAGCTCGCGCCTACGTATACTTGCTACGGATTCTCCGTTAATAGTTATTTCCTCAGCACCTCTATTCCAGTCTGCCAATATATTATTACTTCCTTCCAAGTCTGGTTCATCAAGTCCGTCAAAAGGCACTCCTGAGGTATGCCATAATTCCCAGCGAATAGGTTGTCTTTCTGGAGATCTACCGTTTGTCATAGTGTCCACTCTTATCGTTTTTGCATGCTCAATTATAGTATAGCAGGCAAAAGCTTATGGTTTTTATAAATGAAAAAATGTAGGGTCTGTTGACAATTTAAATTGTCAACAGACCCTACTGTTAAGATAGATTTAATAATGCGGGCAATACACCCTCACCCGCCACGCAAACAACGCGTGTCGACCTCTCCCACTCGCAAAAAACCAGGAGTTCCCGCTGAAGACGGTGAGCTGATCCTTCGCTAACGCTCAGGATGACAATTTGGCAATTAAACTATCAAA
>Ga0155554_133_pt2 | contig 30365 bp, 26 predicted proteins | sample RifCSPhighO2_12_FD_107211 | JGI IMG/M metagenome (GOLD analysis project Ga0155554, IMG submission 107211) | Gammaproteobacteria bacterium RIFCSPHIGHO2_12_FULL_41_20 | reverse complement strand
TCTGCTCATGCGTAGCACCTCTGTTGTTGACTCGTAGTTTATCAAAATTACGTGTCTACTAAAGCGGGGCTAGATCATATCAGCGTTCGGATTGTAGAGTGGGACACACTGCTGCACAAGATTAGTATCGTAATGATTAGTAGCAAAATAATTACAAAACGCTTCGGCCACTGAAATATCAGTTCCCCCTGGGTTGGGCGTTGAATCTTGCAGAGGCGGCACCCGGTTGGATGCAATTTGTGCCTGTTTTAGCGGGTATGGTTTACTAGGCTGTGTCGGTGCCAAACCAAACTTTGACACATTAGAGCCAAACAACATAAGGTAACTGACAATCACTGCGCCTGTGCGATTAACACCAGAGTCGCAGTGCACATAAATTATCGAGTTTTGAGTAGTAGGAAAAGCCGGCCATACCTCATTTTTCAAAGCAATGTTGATTAATAGAGGCATCTGCTGGAAGTTATAGCTTGAAAAATCAATAGATGGTTTCGGGCTAATCGTCCAGGCTTGATTCACTAAATAGGGATATAGATGATTCGCGTCCCAGCCAACCGATTGCACTGGCCAGAACACCATGATGCCTGGATTGCTTTCAATCTCAGCATAAACAATTTGCGGATAGCTTCCCAGGCTTTCACCGTTTAACGACGGAGGATTGGGAGAAAACCATGTTTCTTCGTTATAGACAATTTGTGCATCAAGAGTTGGAGCTGGCACAGTAGAGGGAAACCCACCAATCAGGCAAAAATCCATAATAAACGGATTTGCACCCAAGGTAATGCCTGCCTGGGAGACTTCAGGCCAATTTGAATCACTCTTGATTGCATTGATCAAATCAGAAATAACAAAGAGCCTAGTGGTGTCAGAGACTATGGCGCCAAAGGCCGCACTGCCTCGAACTAAAATATTGTTATTTGCTACATCATAGTCCACTATCCGAACTTGACCGGGCATAAATGTACCAGTACCATTCTGAAGGTTTGAAGGTTTCGACATCGGCATTTGACATCCTTATTAACGTTGTGAATTTCTACTCATCAGTGTAATTATAATGGAGGGTTTTTTTAAAATCCCCTACATTAACCCTGTCTTTTAACTGTCAAAAAATAAATAGGGATAAAAATAACTAATATAATTGACCCAGCAAACAATATTTTTTCTTCTAAGCTTATTAACATCCAGAGAGAATATAATACCGCCAAGATAGGAATTAAAAATTTCTTATTAAGAATAAGTTGGCCTTTATTATTCATTTCTACATATAAAAATTTTATTTCTGAAAAAGAGGTTATCAAATAGGTTATCAATGCGAGTAAAGCAGCAAGTAAAGCAATATAATTAAATTGATTTAATAACATAGGTTCTATGGTAAAAATTAATAATAATGTAACCAACCCCGACGATAATAATTGTCCAGAAATGGGAACATCATTCTTAGATAATTTAGCAAACATAGATGGAAATACATTATCGCGAGCTGCGGCAAATACTATTTGCCCTTGAAGTAGCACACAAACATTCAACGCTCCTAATCCAGAAATTACTGCGCAACCTGTAACTAATATAGCGCCCATGTGACCAAACAATAATGTACTTGCTATAGAGAAGGGAAATTGAGAGTTTTGTAATTGGCTTAATGGTATCATACCCATTAACACAAAAGTGCTAACTATATAAATAAATGAAGTAAGTAATGTGCCATAAATGGTAGCTCGTGCTATATCCTTATTACCCCGTGTGTTTTCAGCAGGTATAGTTGCTGCTTCTAAACCAATAAAAGCCCAGAATGTTAAGGCTGCTGCACCACTAATAGCACTGAAATAAGTCATATGATTTGGGGTAAATTGCACAAGGTTAACAATATGAATTTTCTCCAACCCAAGTAAAGAAATAACAAGTAATGGTATTACTTTAATAATAGTTAAAATAAATTGCACGACACCAGCAATATGAATGCTTAAGATGTTGACATATGTAAATCCCCATACCACACATAATTCTAGAATTAATGCAGCGTGCGGCTTATATAATTCATTATTAGAATCTAAGATTGGCATGATAAATCCGAGATAACTAACTGAAGCAACAGCTAATCCAGCAATAGAAACCGCATTACAAATCCAGTACATATAGGCTACGAAAAAACCTATAGGTTTCCCATAAGCTTCCTTACAATAAACATAGGGGCCTCCCGTTTTTGGAAAGCGTTTATTGAGTCTAGCCAAAGTTAATGCGATACACATAGCGCCCAATGCGGTATATAACCAAGAGAATAGAGACACAGTTCCATATTGAGCAAGAGAGGCTGGTAACACATAAATTCCAGTGCCAATCATATTGCCAACCACAAGAGAAATAAGAATAGGTAAACTTAGGGCTGTTCTATCCATTAAAAATCCTGAGTATTATGAAATAGTAGTAGCGCTGCTCTGCGCCGAATAGCACCAGATTTAATTAATAATTTTATGCTTTCAATATCAGGAGAAAAAAAACGATCTTTATCATAAAAAGGAATTTTCTCACGAATTAATGCATAAACCTCTTCTAACTTAGGAGAAGAGGTTAAAGGCCGTAAGAAATCTATGCCTTGGCACGCAGCTAATAACTCAATGCCAACAACCGCAGTAGCATTCTCCGTCATCATTAATAAACGACGTGCTGCAAATGTAGCCATACTAACGTGATCTTCTTGATTAGCAGATGTAGGTAAACTATCTACGCTAGCTGGATGGGCAAGTAATTTGTTTTCACTGACTAATGCAGCGGCAGTCACTTGCGCTAGCATAAATCCTGAATTAATCCCCGAATTATGCACTAAAAACGCAGGTAACCCACTAAAGTGTGGATCAACCAATAAAGCAGTACGCCGCTCGGAAAGTGCACCAATCTCCGCAATACATACAGCTAAAGCATCCGCAGCAAAAGCTACTGGTTCCGCATGAAAATTACCGCCAGAAAGAATTTCCTCTTGCTCGGAAAATATTAAAGGATTATCAGAAACCGCGTTAGCTTCTGTTAATAGAATATCTTGCGTATATAAAATTTGTTTTAAACACGCGCCCATAACTTGTGGCTGACAACGCAAGGAGTAAGGATCTTGCACTTTTTTACATGTATAATGTGATTGACGTATTTTACTGTTTTCTAATAAATCCCTTAGTATACATGCGACCTTAGTTTGCGTAACATGCCCACGAATTAAATGAATACGTTCATCAAAAGGTTGATCACTGCCCTGCGCTGCATCAACAGATAAAGCACCTGCGATCAATGCAGCAATAAAAATCTCTTGTATGGCAACTAATCCCAAAATTGCTAATGCCGTTGAAACTTGTGTGCCATTTAATAATGCTAGGCCTTCTTTAGGTCCTAGCCGTAAAGGCTGTAATTGTATTCTAGCCAATGCCTCTTCCGCAGAAATAATCTGTCCTTGATAACGTGCTTGACCAACACCAATTAAAATTGCACTTAAATGCGCTAAAGGCGCCAAATCACCAGAAGCACCTACAGAGCCTTGGCATGGAATACATGGATAAATCTTCGCATTAAATAAAGCGATTAATGCATCAAGTGTCTGCATTCTTATCCCTGAAAATCCCCGTGCTAGGCTATTAATTTTAAGAGCTAAAATAAGTCGTACTGCTTCATCACTCAGTAATTCTCCTGTACCTGCGGCATGTGACAAAACAATACTACGTTGTAATATTTCAAGATCAGAGGTATCAATACGCGTATTGGCAAGCGCTCCAAACCCAGTATTAACCCCATAAACAATCTGATTTTTTTCGATAACCTTAGTAATAGTATTTGCAGCAGCATGAATCTTCGTCTCACATTGTGGATGCAATGCTAATGTAGTTGTTTCATCCAACAGTAATGCAAAGTCGGTGATTTTTAATTGCCCGGGAGAAAGAATAAATTTCATGTTACTTCCTACTAACCATGCATGGGTAACTTTAACCCATAATCTTTAACACATTGTAGTGCAAGATCATAACCTGCATCTGCATGACGCAATACACCAGAAGCCGGATCATTAGTTAATACACGCTGTAATCGCTGCGCTGCCGCTTCTGTACCATCAGCTACTATTACCATGCCAGCATGTTGTGAGTACCCCATCCCTACTCCTCCGCCATGATGAATACTGACCCAGGTCGCGCCGCTCGCGCAATTAATTAGTGCATTTAACAATGGCCAGTCTGACACTGCATCAGAACCATCCTGCATACTTTCTGTTTCTCGATTAGGGCTAGCAACAGACCCTGAATCAAGGTGATCACGGCCAATAACAATAGGTGCCTTCACTATGCCACGTTTAACCATATCATTAAATGCCAATCCTAACCGCGCCCTATCCCCTAATCCGACCCAACAAATACGCGCAGGTAACCCTTGAAAATGAATGCGCTGCTTTGCCATTTCTAACCATTGATGTAAATGTTTATCATCAGGCATTAGTTCTTTAACTTTTTCGTCGGTCCGGTAAATATCTTCTGGATCACCAGATAAAGCCACCCAACGAAATGGTCCTATGCCTCGACAAAACAAGGGGCGAATATAAGCAGGAACAAATCCTGGAAAATCGAAAGCATTATTCACACCCATATCTTTAGCCATTTGTCGTATATTATTTCCATAGTCAAAAGTGGGTATATTTTGTTTATGAAAAGCCAACATGGCTTGCACTTGCATGGCGATAGATTCTTTTGCTGCTTGAATAACCTTCTGCGGGTTAGTAACTCGCAATTGTTGTGCTTGTTCCAACGTCCAACCCTTAGGCAAATAACCATTTAATGGATCATGTGCACTAGTTTGATCGGTAACGAAATCTGGCTTTATACCGCGCTTAACTAGCTCAGGATATACATCTGCCGCATTACCTAGCAACCCCACTGATACCACTTTACCTTGAGTACATGCAGTATGGATAATCTCTAATGCTTGCTTAAGGTCAGGGGTTTGTTTATCAAGATAACCTGTATCTAACCGGCGTTGAATTCGTTTTGAATCGCACTCCACAGCTAAAATACTAGCACCTGCCATAGTAGCAGCGAGTGGTTGCGCACCTCCCATGCCGCCTAAGCCTGCTGTTAAAATCCATTTTCCCTGCAGATTGCCGGCATAATGTTGCTTACCTGCCTCCACAAAAGTTTCATACGTGCCTTGCACAATACCTTGGCTACCTATATAAATCCATGAACCTGCCGTCATTTGCCCATACATCATTAATCCTTGCTTGTCTAACTTATGAAAATGCTCCCAAGTTGCCCAATGCGGTACTAAATTAGAATTAGCAATTAATACGCGCGGTGCATCAGGATGGGTTTTTAAAACTCCTACCGGTTTACCTGATTGAATAAGCAAGGTTTCATCTGCATTTAGTTGAGTTAGCGCCGCTATAATTTTGTCATAACAATCCCAATTTCGCGCAGCACGACCCATACCACCATATACCACCAAATCACTAGGTATTTCTGCTACATCGGGATCTAAATTATTCATCAGCATGCGTAACGGCGCCTCAGTTAACCAACTTTTCGCTGTCAATTCAGTACCATGTGGCGCATGAATTTTTCGCGTAACATCATGGCGTAATGTAGTGGGTTTCATGACTATATTTTACCTATTTTGTATGATGATAAATAATTTGATAAACAAAACTCGCTGCTAATCTTGCTGTATGTGCATCAATATCATATTTTGGAGATAATTCAGCAACATCATAGCTAATCACTTTACCTGATGTCGCAACATATTGAAACCATGGCATTAATAGCCAAGGGGGGATGCCTAACGCTTGAGGTGCACTGACTCCCGGTGCATAAGCAGCAGCAAAAACATCTAAACATAAACTTAAATAAACCATATCATTTTGACTAAATACTCGATCAAAAAATTGCATGTTCTTCTCTGTTTTCCCTTGTTGGATATCATCCGCTAATAATATTTTGACTTGGTATTCTTCTGCTGTTTTAAATAAAAAGGTAATATTTCCCATCGATTGAATACCTACACAATTATAATCAAACCGACGGCTATCCACTTGTGTAGCCAAAGCCATTTGTAAGAACGGTGTTCCAGAATTCCCTCTATTATCAGGTGCAATAGGCCGCATATCAAAATGTGCATCAAAATTAATAATGCCCAGTTGTTTTTGTGGAAATGTTTTTGTAATTCCTTGATAATGTCCCCAGGCAAGCTCGTGCCCACCACCCAGCACAATCGGTGTAATATTTTTTTCTAATAATAAAGCCACAACATTTGCTAACGCTTGCTGCGCACCCTCTAAATTACCATTAACACATACAATATTCCCTACATCAAAACAAGCAAATGCTCTTTGTGGTACTGGTAATTTAGCTAAACTGTTCCGTATCGCCAAAGGCCCTTCCGCTGCCCCAATACGGCCTAAATTACGACGAATACCTTCATCACAACAAAATCCAATAAGCCCAAATACTATCGTTGTATTAGCGCAATGAATTTTTTTATTCTTAGTGAGATCAATACATTGCATTACTTGAAAAAAATAGGATAGCGGTGGTGCATCAGAACGTCCTTGCCATAACTGAACATCGGGAGGAATATAATATTCTGTCCAGCTCATAGAATGTGTTTTCCTTTGTAGATATCTTTGATGCGATATTATAGCATTGCCTCATCCAAAACTCCTGATATTAAAACCAAGGACCTTAATCATGTCAAAACAGCAATGGGATACATTATGGATAAACGGATTAATTGCAACGTGTGAACAAGGTTACGGACTGATTGCTCAAGGCGCAATTGCTGTTAAAAATGGTAAGATTGCATGGGTTGGAACCATGCAAACCTTACCTGATCATCCTGATAATTTAGCCAATCATGTTGATGATATGCAAGGTCGGTGTGTTACTCCTGGATTAATTGATTGCCATAGCCATATAGTCTATGCAGGAAACCGTTCTAATGAGTTTGAAATGCGCTTACAAGGCATCTCTTATGAAGAAATAGCCAAACAAGGTGGGGGCATTCAATCTACGGTTGCAGCAACACGTAATGCCTCTGAACAAGAGCTATTAATACAAAGTTTGCCGCGCGCACAAGCCTTAATGGCAAGTGGCGCTACAACCATTGAGATTAAGTCTGGCTATGGATTAAATTGGGAAACAGAAGAAAAAATGCTACGTGTGGCCAAGTGCATTGAAGAAATATTACCAGTTACTATTTATAAAACATTTCTTGGTGCACATACCATCCCTATTGAATACCGCGATAAACCCAATGCTTATGTTGATTTAATTTGCAATGAAATGGTACCGCTTATTGCTAAAGAAAAATTAGCGAATGCAATTGATGTGTTTTGTGAAAAAATTGCTTTTAATCTACAGCAAACAGAACGCGTATTCAAAGCCGCTCAACAACATGGATTAGCAATTAAATGTCATTCCGAACAGCTTTCTGATTCTGGAAGTGCTATATTAGCAGCAAAATATCATGCCTTATCTGTAGATCATCTGGAACACGTGTCGGACCAAGGGGTAGAAGCCATAGCAAAATCAAAAACGGTCGCCGTATTATTACCAGGGGCATTCTATTTTCTACGTGAAAATAAGCTACCCCCCATCGCATTATTACGCCAACACGGCGTCCCTATTGCCTTAGCTTCCGATTGCAACCCAGGAACCTCTCCTATTCTTTCGTTATTATTAATTTTAAATATGGCCTGTACATTATTCCGTTTAACCCCGCAAGAAGCCTTACAAGGTGTTACAAAATATGCTGCTCAAGCGCTAGGATTACAAACCACTCATGGTACATTAAGTGTAGGGAAAACTGCTGATTTTGCCATATGGAATATTAATCACCCAGCAGAACTCGCCTATTATCTGGGTGGAAGTCCTTTGTATAGTTTAGTAAAAAAGGGTTCTGCCTGTAACTCACTTTGCAATACTGACATTAATTAAAACGGTTTATTATACTTGCAATCTATTTTTAGAAAATATTTCTTTATTTATTATGGCTTCCTGCGCTACTGTGGCCGTAATAAGCTGTTTAGCAACCAATATATGCAAATATTGCTCTAGTGTGCACATGCCTACTTCGCTACCTGTTTGAATACTAGTATACATTTGTGCAACTTTATCTTCTCTAATTAAATTACGTATCGCACTTGTCCCCAACATGATCTCAAAAGCAGAAACTCTACCCTTATCCTTTCTTCTAATTAATGTCTGACAAATCACCGCTTGCAATGATTCTGATAACATATTTCTAATAATATTCTTCTCACCCGCTGGAAATACATCAACAATACGACTGACAGCCCGCGGAGCTGTACTAGTATGTAATGTTGCCATTACCAAATGCCCAGTCTCTGCTGCAGTTAAAGCTAAACGAACAGTTTCTAGATCGCGCATTTCACCGAGCAAAATAACATCAGGATCCTCACGCAAAGCAGAACGCAAAGCCAAATTAAAACTACGTGTATCACGTCCTACTTGTCGTTGAGTAATTAAACTTTTTTTACTTCTATGGGTAAATTCAATAGGATCTTCAATAGTAATAATATGATAAGCTTGTGTTGTGTTCAGATAATCCACCATGGCTGCTAAAGTGGTACTCTTTCCTGATCCTGTAGGCCCAGTTACTAAAATTAGTCCATTAGATAAGTTTAGTAATTGTTTAAATACATCAGGAAAATTTAGTTGGTCCAAAGTAGGAATATTATCTGGGATTACACGAAAAACAGCAGACACGCCGTTAGCTTGCTGAAAAACATTAACACGAAATCGCGACACCCCAGGAAGACTGATAGCAAAATCCAATTCAAGCTCAGACTCAAATTTTTTCACTTGCTCAGCCGTCATAATACTATAAATAATACGCTGCGCAGTACCCGCATCTAATACAGGATAATTTAGAGCAGGACACAAATCCCCATCAATACGGAAAATAGGAGATTGCTCAGCAGAAATATGTATGTCAGAGACACCTTCTTTAATACCAAGCGTCAATAATTCCGTTATTTCCATCAACTTACTCCTTGTAAATAACCACTGCTAGCACGCAAACTTTATGCTGCTTTTTCATTTTCCTGATAGGGTATCTATAATTATTTCTGATAATAATTGATGTACTGCTGCAGTTGGATGTACGTCATCCCAAAATAAAAAAGTGTCTGCATCAGCGCAAGGTAACACACCACTTGCATATAACTTATTTGTATTATAAGTCAGCGCAAGTTCAGGGGAGTTTTTAATATACTGTGCAACTTCCTTTGCATCTATTTCTTCAGGGTGATTTCCGGGATTTTTAAGTATTTCTTGTTGTATTTCTCTAATTATCGCTTGCTCAGATATATTTTGATTAAGCCAGTAACCCCCGTCCCAACAAGATTGAGTTGTATTGAGAAAATGCGTGCCATATTTCTGGTTATATTTTTCTGGATCACGGATAAGATTATTAAACGTACTGTAAACATCAATAGGATAAATATTTATAAAAGGATAAGTTTTTTTTATGTTATCAATAGCCATTGCTAATTTTTGATTATGTAACACGCTTAAGGCATGCAGTCGCATAGAAATCACATTATTTTTATTAAACGGCGTTTTAGATAAATCGGGCATATTGAGAATTAAGAAGTCCTTTCCGCCTCGATCAGCTAATGTAGTAACGGCCTTTGTAATGGCATTCACCACTTGCGTAGTTACTAGATTAGAATCGGTAGTTTTATCAAATAAATAATCATTAGCGCCTATAAAAAAACTATATAACGTATCACTTTTATTTTTAAATAAATGCCCTAAAAGATACTGATTAACCTCAAAACTGAGAGTAGTTAGTGTTACGAATCCCTGCGTTGGTTTGTGAAAAATCGCTGTTGCACCACCTACAGCATAGATTTTATAGTCTACATGATAATTATCGTTATAGTATTTTCCAAAACTCTCAGCCCATATAGGACCATTTGAAAAACGCCCCTGGAAATAAGGAGGGGATTTAGGGATAACATGTAAAAAATATTTATATAAGTTACCATTATCACTTAAGCTATCACCAAAAAAAGCAATATGTTTAAAATCACTCGCCAACGCACTTGAGAAAGAGATAAGAAAAAACAGAGAAATAATTATGTTTCTCATAATGACCACCCTTTTTCCTCCACAGAACCTTATTGTATCCTAGGAGCTCCTATTGAATAAAGGATGACAAGCAACTCGATAGGTATAAAAGCACAAATAAAACGCAGGAGGCTGGAAGCAACCTGTCCCCGCATGCTTTTAGCGGGGAAGCTATTGTGCGTTATATCTATCTAGCTACTTGTCATCCTTCAACCACAGGTGACATCATAGCTGCTATCTATTAACATGCATACATTCTTAGAGTGCGTTAGGAGTAAAGTATGGCAATGCATAATCCCGCTGGTACAGATGGTTTTGATTTCCTTGAGTTTACAACCAATAATCCTCAAAAACTCGCTCAACAATTTGAATCTATGGGATTTATTCCTATTGCCAAACACAAAACTGCCGATATAATTATTTATCAGCAAAATGATGTCCGTTTTCTTATCAATACCACTAAAAACAGCGATGCTATCCGCTTTGCTGAAACACATGGCGCATCCGTATCTGCTATGGGATTTCGCGTAAAAAATGCCACTCAAGCTCATCAGCATGCTGTTGCCATGGGAGCTCAAAACCATCAACCATCTCAACAAATATATGTTATGCCAGCCATTCATGGAGTAGGGGGTAGTTTAATTTATTTTGTTGACTATCAAAACCATACCGCCAACTATGCACAGCACTTTACTTATTCATCCGCCACTTCATCGACAAGTAACGGCCTAGGGTTGACGTATATTGATCACGTTACTCACAATCTACATCGAGGCAATATGGATAAGTGGGCAGATTTCTATACACGTTTATTTAATTTTTATGAAGTACGCTATTTCGACATAGAAGGAAAATTAACCGGTTTAAAGAGCCGTGCAATGACTAGTCCCTGCGGTAAAATTCGTATTCCCCTTAATGAATCCTCTGATGATAAATCACAAATTGAAGAGTTTTTAAAGGAATTTCATGGGGAAGGCATACAACATATCGCTCTCGGCACAAAAAATATTTATGATAGTGTTAGTTTATTGCGCCAACATGGTTTGGAGTTTCTAGATACGCCAGATACATACTATGAATTAATTGATAAACGCTTACCGCAACACGGCGAACCTATAGAAAAATTAAAACAATATCGCATTTTAATAGACGGCAACACTAAGAAAGAAAAAAAATTATTACTGCAGATATTTACTAAGAATATGCTAGGTCCTGTTTTTTTTGAAATTATTCAACGCAAGGGTGATGATGGATTTGGTGAAGGTAATTTCCGCGCCTTATTTGAATCCATCGAATTAGACCAAATTCGTCGCGGAGTATTAAAAGCATAAAAGGTATGCATTATGAAATTAGCCACAATAAAAAATACAAATCGGGATGGACAGTTAGTCGTTGTTAGTAAAGATTTATCACATGCTGTATTAGTGCCAGATATTGCTAAAACATTGCAGCAAGCACTTGACCAATGGCAACAATGTAATCCTTTATTAGAAGCGGTTTATTTAAAACTCAATCAAGGCCAGCTAAAAAACACCTTACCATTTCAAGAGCAATCTCTCTGCTCTCCCTTGCCGCGTGCATATCAATGGGCTGATGGTAGTGCTTACGTAAATCATGTGGAATTAGTACGCAAATCTCGAGGCGCAGAACTGCCAGAAAATTTTTGGCATGATCCGTTAATGTATCAAGGAGGTTCTGATACTTTTCTTGGCCCGCATGAAAATATCCCGTTGGTTAATGAAAATTGGGGCTTAGATTTTGAAGCCGAAGTAGCTGTGATTACTACAGATGTACCTTTAGGCATTTCTAGTAAAATGGCAGAACAAGCTATCTGTTTATTAATGTTAGTGAATGACGTATCGTTACGTAATTTAGTTCCTAATGAATTAGCAAAAGGATTTGGATTCTTTCAAAGCAAACCATCTAGTGCTTTTTCACCAGTTGCTGTTACTCCTGATGAATTACAATCAGCATGGGATGGAAAAAAATTACATCTCCCGTTAATTACTCAGCTTAATGGAAAATTATTTGGTTGCCCTAATGCGGGTATGGATATGACTTTTGACTTCCCTACTCTCATCGCCCACGCTGCAAAAACTCGAAAATTAAGTGCAGGATCTATTATTGGCTCAGGAACGGTATCAAATCGCGACCGATCAAAAGGATCTTCCTGTATTGCTGAAAAACGCATGTTAGAAACACTAGAAATCGGTAGTCCCTCGACTCCTTTCATGAAACCTGGCGATCACATACATATTGAAATGCTAGATGCTAAAAACCAAACTATTTTTGGCGCAATCAGCCAAACAGTCATCGCCATTAAAGAGAACGAAAAACATGTTAATACTTTATGATTATTTTCGGTCAAGTGCAGCTTTTCGTGTGAGAATAGCACTTAATATTAAGCAATTAACTTATCAAGCCATCCCCATTCATTTAGTTAACAATAATGGCGAACAATTTTCTGAAAATTACAGTAAGATTAATCCTCAGAATTTAGTTCCGGCATTACAAGATCATCAGCGGATTATAACGCAATCCATCGCTATTATTGAGTATCTTGATGAACAATATCCTACCCCGCCATTATTACCTCATGACAGCTGCACAAAAGCCCTAATAAGAGCGTTTTCTTTAGCTATTGCAGCAGATATTCACCCATTAAATAATTTACGTGTTTTAAATTATCTGAAAAATACTTTCTCCATTACAGAAGAGCAAAAAAATATCTGGTATCAACATTGGATAAAACAAGGATTTACTGCTCTAGAAAAACAATTGATCTCATATAACATGTCAGGAAATTTCTGTTTTGGCGACACCCCTACGTTAGCAGATATTTGTTTAGTCCCACAAATGTATAATGCTAGACGCTTTGCTTGTGATCTTAGTCATTATCCAACCTTAATCAATATAGATAAACATTGCCAACAGCACCCGGACTTTAAAAATGCATTCCCTGTGGAAAATAAGATATAGGTAAAAGAGGAATATAAATAATGATCGCTGATTTCCGCGCCTTAGCAAATCATTTCATTGCCAACCTAACTCCATACCAACCTGGAAAACCTATCGAAGAATTAGAGCGTGAATTAGGCATTACCTCGTCAATTAAATTAGCTAGCAATGAAAATCCTTTAGGTGCAAGCCAAAAAGCTCTCCAGGCAGCTCAATATGCATTGCAAAAAGCACATATTTATCCAGATGGAAATTGTTATGAGTTAAAGAAAAACCTTTCTACATTTTTATCCGTGACAGCAGAAAATTTAACTATAGGCAATGGTTCAGAAAACATCTTAGAGCTTATTGTAAAGGCTTATTTACATCAAGAGGATAGTGCCGTTGTTTCGCAATATGCTTTTTTAACAATTCCAATTATCTTAAAAAGTTATGGTATAAAAATAAATATGGCTCCAGAAAAAAATTGGAAAACTGACGTCAAAGCAATGCTTAATGCCATAGATGAAAAAACTCGAGTATTATTTTTAGTTAACCCAAATAATCCGACGGGCACTTATACGAATAAAAAAGATTTTATTACCTTACTAGAAAACATTCCGCCACATATTCTCATAGTGGTTGATGAAGCTTATTTCGAATATAGCACACAAGAAGATTACCCTGATGCCTTGGGCTATTTATCACATTATTCTAATTTAATTGTTACACGCACATTTTCAAAAGCATATGGGTTAGCTGGATTACGTTTGGGTTATGCAATCTCATCACCAGAAATTGCTGATATTTTAAATCGTGCACGTTTACCTTTTAATGTAAATTCCATTGCCGCGAGTGCTGCGATCGCTGCGCTTACTGATCAAAACCACGTAAAAAAGAGTATCCAGCTTAATCAACAAGGCATGATACAATTAATCGAGGGATTAAAAAATTTACAGCTAGATTATATCCCGTCTATATGTAACTTTCTAACTATTGATGTTGGTAATGGCGAAACCATTTATCAAAAACTACTACGAGAAGGAATTATTGTTAGACCACTAAAAGCTTACGGCATGCCTAGGCATATTCGTGTTACTATTAGTACAGCAGAACAAAATGAGCGATTTTTACAAACAATCTCTACCATAAGATAAGGAAATAAAAATGCATACCGCTATTTCTTATTTATATGGCTTTGGCAACCATTTACAATCAGAAGCACTACCTAACGTGTTAGCACATGGGCGGAATTCTCCACAAAAAGTGCCTTATAAGTTGTATACAGAACAACTCAGTGGCAGCGCCTTTACAATGGCTCGCCATCTCAATCTGCACAGTTGGCTATATCGTATTCGCCCCTCCGTTATGCATGGTGAATTTTCGCTATTATCTCATCCAACATTAATAGGCGACCCATGGGACACACGCCATACTCCACCCATGCAAATGCGCTGGAATCCTCTTCCTTATTCCACAAGTAAAATAAACTTTATCCAAGGGTTATTTACCTTTGCAGGCAATGGCTCTATAGCCATGCACACCGGTGCCGCTATCCACTTATATCAAGCTACTTGTTCAATGGAAGATGAGTTTTTTTATAATGCGGATGGTGATTTTCTTATTGTACCGCAAGAAGGAAATCTACGATTCAAAACAGAATTTGGTATTCTAGATGTTATTCCTGGTGAAATAATAGTTATTCCACGGGGTATAAAATTTCAAGTGCACTTACATCAAGATAAAGCGCGTGGTTACATCTGCGAAAATTACGGGCTACCCCTTCGTCTGCCTGAGTTAGGTGTAATTGGTGCTAATGGCCTAGCAAATCCCCGCGATTTCCAAAGTCCAAGCGCTGATTTTGAAGAACGCAATGGAAACTTCCAGTTACTCGTAAAATTTCAAGGGAAATTATGGCATACCACTATTTCCCACTCACCATTTGATGTTGTAGCCTGGCATGGAACCTATGTCCCTTATAAATATAATTTAAATTTATTTAATACAATTAATTCTGTTAGTTTCGATCATCCAGATCCTTCTATTTTTACTGTACTTACTTCACCCTCTGCTATTCCCGGCATAGCGAATGTGGATTTTGTTATTTTTCCACCACGCTGGATGGTGGCAGAAGAAACATTCCGGCCTCCTTATTACCATCGCAATATCATGAGTGAGTATATGGGATTAATCCATGGAATATACGACGCAAAAGAAACGGGATTTTTACCCGGAGGAGGAAGTTTACATAATTGCATGTCCGCACACGGCCCCGATGCAGAAGCTTATAATAAAGCCATATCTACATCATTAAAACCAGAATATTATGCAAATACCTTAGCATTTATGTTCGAATCTAACCAAGCGTGGCAACTCACAGAGCAAGCCTATACAGCTAAATTCCGACAACAAAATTATCAACATTGCTGGCAGGCATTACCCATACAATTTCAACGTGAGAAGTAAGGACAATTTATGGCATATAAAAAAACATCCACTTATGTTGCCAAGCCGGTCGATAAAAATGGTAACACGAATTACACTGAAGATGAAAATCAGATTTGGCATGAGTTAATTACTCGACAAATGCCAATTTTAAAAAACCGTGCATGTGATGAATATATGCATGGTATAGATTTAATAGACTTTCCAAAAAACCGCATCCCTCAGTGCCCAGAAGTATCTGAAGTATTACAAGCTACCACAGGCTGGGCATTAGAACCCGTGCCAGCATTAATCCCTTTTGATAAATTTTTTCATTTACTTGCTAACCGCAAATTTCCCGCGGCTACCTTCATTCGTCGCCGCGAAGAGTTGGATTACTTACAAGAACCTGACATTTTTCACGAAGTATTTGGCCATTGCCCTTTACTAACTAATCAAGCTTATGCAGATTTTACCCATACTTATGGCAATCTTGGTTTACATGCAACGCATGAAGATCGCATCATGCTAGCTAAGTTATACTGGTTTACTATTGAATTTGGGTTAATCAAAACTTCTCTTGGCTTGCGCGCTTACGGCGGTGGCATTCTTTCTTCTATGAGCGAAACACCCTATTGCCTAGAAAGTAATATTCCACAACGCCAGTCTTTTAATGTCTTAGATGTGTTACGTACTCCCTATCGCATCGATATCATGCAACCCATTTATTTTGTAATTGATAGTTTTGATGTATTATTTCAATTGATTGATATGGATTTGATCGGATTAATACACCAAGCACGTAAATTAGGTATGTATCCACCTGTGTATGAAAAGAAACTATCATCGTAGTTAAGATAAATTTATAGGATAAATAAAAATGACAGAATTGCATACGATTCGTTGTGTAGGTTGTGAAGGAGGTATTCCTGCTTTGTCTCCTACAGAAGTAAAAAAATTATTAGCACAAGTTAAAGATTGGCAAATAAGTCACGATGGAAAAAAAATTAGCAAACGCTTTTCCTTTAAAGGCTTTTATAAAACTATGGCCTTTGTTAATGCCATAGCCTGGATTGCCAACCAAGAAAATCATCATCCAGACATGGAACTAGGATATAATTATTGTCTTGTTAAATATACAACACATGCTATAGATGGACTCACAAAAAATGATTTTATCTGCGCAGCAAAGGTAGATGCACTGGGTGAAGTATAGGGCCTGTTTGCAAAAAGCAATAAACTAACTTAGTGAGAACATTTCTTTTCACTGCCCTCCCCATAACGCCATATTTCTGTTTGACTTCTTACCACATCATTTAAAGATCTTAACTCCGCATATTGTTTTCTTAACCAAGCAGCATCGTTTTTACGTTCTACGGCCATTATATATATACGCGTTAAGGCATCTTGGCTACCTAAGTTGATTGCTTGAGATTCTAATTGATTACAAGTTTGAACAATATCATCCGCCAATAAAATGTTTTTTTGCTGAATAGGATCTATCAATATAGCTTCTAATCCATAACGAGCCGCGCGAAATCGATTGATAAGATAAGTAAGATAAATATCTCTACATAGTGTAGGACGTTTCTCCAATAACCAACGGGCTAAAGCTTGTGCATAAGCCACAAGATCTACTGCTCTGCTAATAGTAAGAGGTGTGTCACAGATGCGTATCTCAATCGTGCCAAATTCTGGTTTCGGACGGATATCCCAATAAAAATCTTTCATGCTCTTAACAACGCCTAGTCTTAGCATTTTTTGATAATACGTTTTAAACTCTTGCCAAGAAAGAATCCAGGGTGGAGTTCCACTTAAAGGAAAAGCGCTAATAACGGTAAGACGTGAACAGTCAAAAGTGGTGTCAACATCCTGATGAAATGGTGATGCGGCAGAAAGTGCAATAAATTGCGGCAAATAACGCGCCATGGCGTGACATAAATAAAGAGAGTCCTCGGCATTTGCACATCCGATATGGATATGCTGACCAAATACAGTAAATTGTTGTGCTAGATAGCCGTACTGCTCAGAAAAACTGGAGAATCTTTCTGTTTGAAAAATCCTCTGCTCTTTCCACTTTTGAAATGGATGCGCACCTCCTCCACAAATCCCAATATGTGTTTGATCTGCCTCTTCAACAAGAATACCTCTTAATTCTTCAACTTCATTCAACAAAGATAAATAGGATAAGTGTACGGAAGAGTTAATTTCCAACATGGATTGTGTAATCTCTGGCTTAATAGTCCCCGTATGAGATATTTCAGATAAGCGACGCAAAAAATCGTTAATTTCCATCACCAAATTAAAATGATGCAAATCAACAAGCTGCAATTCCAACTCAAGTCCAATAGTTAAAGGCGCACTTTTTTTGAAGGGTAATAGTGTATCCATTGTCCTAATAAGACAGTTTTTCTGCCTCTCCAGTTTTAATAAAAGCAAGCTGCACTGCAATAGGTCCTAATATATATAGAACCGCCACAACAGCAGTAATAATAGTAATCAGTTGATAACTGAAATTAGGATTAAAATATACTAATCGATTAGACATTCCAATAGCTAATTCAGCCATTGGTAATAAAGTTACACCCAGTGTCAATGCTTGCTGTTTTGTTAAACGACTTGTAGCGCTAAATATAAAAACACCACATATCTTCGCTAGTATTTTTACTATAAGAAAGATTAATACAATCCAAGTAAATTTCCATAAACCGTCCAATTTTAAGTAGACTCCAGTTACAACAAATAAAAGTACAAAAAATAATCTTGCTAACCAACCAAAATCTACTTCTGTTAATTTATGCTTATAATCAAAATTTCTAGCAACAACTCCTAAGGTAAATAATGTCAGCATGGTAGAAAGATTTAGAGAAATGGCCATACCAATGCTTAATGCTATCGCTCCTACAAAAAGCACAAATTGACTATCCTTGTTCTTACCTGTTAGTCGAGAAAGATTGATGGTTATCATAAACATGATTAACCCTAAAACAACAGATCCTAATAACCGATAAGTAATATGTTCAGATATAACTTGTGGGGTAGAACTTTTTATATGAGCTATTGGAAGAAGAATGGTAAATAAAATAAGCGCAAATAAATTATTAAGGCTTGTCAAGATCATAGTACGGCGTGTGATTGGTCCTTCAGAAGAAATATCATGTGCAACCATTAGCACAACCGCTGGCGAAGTTGCCATAGCAATCGTGGCTGCCAATGCTGATGGTAGCCATGGAAGTTTGAACAAAAACAATACTGTAAATACAGCAGCAAAAGTAAGAAAGGATTCTGTTATTGCCATAGGTAACAAACCACGATCATGCCGAAGCCAGTTAAAATCAAGATGTCTTCCTAAATCAAATAAGATAAGACCTAAGGCGATATCTACAAAAAAACTTGCATCTATGAGTAGTGTTTTTGTAACAATATTAAATCCATTAGGTCCAACTAAAAATCCTACAGCGATATAACCGGATATTCTTGGTAAAATCCGCGTTAATTTTGCAATTTCACCACCTAATAATCCCAATAACAATGTTAATCCAAACAAAAAAACAGGGTTAATATGTAATGGGAAATGCAGAAAATCATGCATTACTTATACTCCGTGTAAATATTAATTTTAGTGAATTAAGCCTAATGTGAATACATATAATCTAATGACAAAAACTAGCTAGTAATTTCTTTGTCGCCACCACAAAATTCTCTGCTTGCGTAATCGCAGAAATCATAGCGATACCATCTACGTTGGTTTGCCTCACTGCAGAGATATTGTTAAGATTAATACCACCGATAGCAACCAGAGGATAATTTAACGTTCTCCGCCAACGCTGTAAATTTTTAATCCCCTGCGGAGAAAAATCCATAGTTTTACTCTGCGTAGGAAAAATAGGACCACAAGCAATATAAGAAGGTGCATACGCATGGGCACGTGCTACCTCATAATAGCAATGTGTGCTAATGCCTAACCGTAATCCAGCTTGACGAATATACTGTATATCAGCAGAAGCTAAATCTTCTTGTCCCAAATGCACGCCGTATGCATTATATTGAATAGCCAGTTCCCAGTAATCATTAATAAACAGTTTAGCATTATACTGTTTAGCTAACTGAATCCCACACTGAATAGCTTTTTCCAGCGCACTACCTCTCTTATCTTTAATACGTAATTGAATCGTTTTTACTCCAAGAGGTAATAATTTTTTCACCCATTCCACGCTATCTACAATCGGATATAAACCTAATACTCCATCGCCACAATCAGGAAAAGCAACAGGCTTTGTTGTCATGGGTTGTAATGTCAAATACGGGAGATCCATTTCTGTTTCCGGCCAACCAGCATATACCAATATATTTTTTGCATACGTTGTGTCTGCTAAACGCAGCGCCTGGTTAATAAACATTTTTGCTAGTACAATCGCGTCTCTTATCGCATAGCCTAATGCTAAACAGGCAGCTATAGCAGAAGCCAAGGTACAACCCGTACCACGGTACTTACCCGGAAAGTAACGCAGACTGGTTATCCAGTATGATTCTTTTCCATTGGTCCAATAATCCTGGCTAAAAAAATCGCAAGAGTAATGTCCACCTTTAATCAAAACATTCTTTACCCCTAACGATAATAATTCATTAGCAGCTAGTATAATATCCTCATAAGACTGAATGGATCTTCCTAGTATTGTCCCTGCTTCAAGTAAATTGGGTGTAAGAATATCAATAAATGGGAAAAGTGTTTTAAGTGCAACAACATAATCACCACGATTATCAGAAAATAAGTGTTTACCTGAGGTAGATACTAACACAGGGTCTAACACAACTTGACCAGAATAGTGTTGAAAAAAGTCAGTAAGAATTTTTATTATCTCTACATTGCCCAACATTCCTATTTTTATTACTTTCGGTGGTAAATTAACCAATACTGTCTCTATTTGTGATCGCACTTGTTCCTTAGACACCATCTGCGCAGAATGAAATGTATCAATATTTTGTGATGTCACCGCTGTTACAATAGAACAACCATGTACACCTAAATACTGAAAGGTTTTTAAATCTGCTTGCACACCAGAACAACCGCTTGAATCCGAACCAGCAATTGTCCACACAATTGGCAAACTCATTTTTGTACTTCCTGATGCCAAAACAGAGTATCTAATAATGCCGTACTAGGTTGTGATATATTTCTCTCTAACATCATTCCTGCTTCATAAGCAGCACGACCAGCAAGTACCGCATCACGAAATGCCCCAGCCATACGCACAGGATCAGTAGCCATAGATACTGCTGTATTTAGTAGTACACCGTCATAGCCGAGCTCCATTGCTTGCACAGCATGAGAAGGACGTCCAATGCCAGCATCCACAATCAGCGTTATATTAGGCAACCGTTGCCGCAGCACAGCTAAAGCATAAGAATTGATAATGCCCTTACCTGAGCCAATTGGAGAGGCCCATGGCATTAAAATACGACACCCATAATCAATTAAACGTTGGCATAATACTAAGTCATCTGTGCAATAGGGGAAAACCTCAAATCCTCGTTTAACTAACTCATTGGCAGCTTTGGCCAATTCAAAAGGATCAGGCTGTAAATTATAATCATCGCCAATCACCTCTAACTTAATCCAATTGGTTTGAAATATTTCTCTAGCCAATTCAGCTGTAGTAATCGCTTCATCCGCATAACGGCATCCCGCTGTATTTGGTAAAAAGTGACAAGCTAGCTGTTTAATATCATCCCAGAACCTATTATTTTTCGTATCTCGAGCTTGTCGTCGTAAAGACACAGTAATAATGTTAGCGCCAGAATTCACAATCGCTGATTTTAATATATCCAATGTTGGATATTGTGCCGTACCTAACAATAACCGGCTGGATAAACATTGATTAGCTATATTCCACATACTTCTACCCCCCCTGCATAGGTAACACTATCTCGACCGTATCACCATCAGTAATAACTGTCGTAGTATAATGTGATTGTGGAATAAATTTTTTATTCAAAATAACTGCAAAAAAATTCTCTAACTTATTTTTTTCTATTAATAATTCCTTAACGGTTATAGATTTTTCTAGGGAAATTAACTCACTGTTGAAATGAATCGTGATCATTGGGTTTATTCCATAGTTGTGGGTAAGTTAATGACTGTTTACCATGCTGAATGAATTTTATTATCTCTTTTGCCAAAGTAGGTCCAATCAAAAATCCATGCCGATATAACCCATTCACCGCAATATATCTATCAGAATACAATATTCTAGGTAAATGGTTAGCTAAAGTAGGCCGACAATGGGTCATGGTTTTGATAATCCGCGCTTCTGCTAGTTTCGGTTGCATGTAATAAGCCGCTGTTAGCAGCTCTAATACAGTACGCACAGAAATAGCCGAATAATCCTCCGACTCAATTTCACTGGCCCCCAATAAATATACATTTTCTGCACGTGGCACGAGATATAAATTATATCTAGGATGAAAAAGTCGCACAGGACGATGAATTGTCACATCAGGCGCATGCAACCAAATCAGTTCACCGCGTATACTACGTAAATCAATAAATTTATCTCTTGCCCCCAAACCGCGACAATCAAACACCCAATCGAAATGGTATTTTTCTTGTTGTGTTAAAACCTGATAAGGTTCAACTCTCTGCACCGCTAATTTCTTAAATATAACTTTATCAAACAAATAATTTTCTAATGTTGACAATAATTGTTGATTATCAATCTGGCCTTCTTGCGTAAAAAAATAACCACAACACCCCTTAACAATATCTGGTTCCATATCTATTATTTGTTCTCGCGTTAGCTGCTGATAATTCCCAAGTTTATTACTATCCATTTTAGCGGTAATAATTTGTATAAATCGCAATAACTCTGCTTGATCGTTAGGATGAGATAAAATCAAACTACCCATACGTTTAAAATAAATAACATTGGGGAGTCGTGCTAGAACATCAGGCCAATGCCGCGATAACGCTTCTATCCCTAATTGAAAAACTAAGAGATCATTTTTTTCTAACTCAGCTACCGGTGTTAATAACCCTGCGGCCGCCATACTACAATTATTCTTAGCAGCAGGATCAAAGAGAGTGACATCCCAGCCAAGATGTGTTAATTCAAATGCCAGCAACTGTCCCATGATGCCTGCGCCAACAATGCCAGCTTTCACGTCCCTACCTTTTCTGCATAGTCACGAATATCTTGCGTTATTTTCATTGAGCAAAATTTTGGTCCACACATAGAACAAAAATGCGCCGTCTTTGCGGATTCTTGTGGCAAAGTTTCATCATGGAATGCACTGGCTGTATCAGGATCCAGTGATAAGTTAAATTGATCTTGCCAGCGAAACTCATAGCGAGCCTGAGATAAAGCTTTGTCTCGTAATGATGCAACAGGATGTCCTTTAGCTAAATCTGCAGCATGTGCAGCTATCTTATAGGCAATAATACCTTGTTTTACATCCTCTTTATTAGGCAGCCCCAAGTGTTCCTTAGGTGTGACATAACATAATAACGCGACGCCATACCAGCCTATCATCGCTGCACCAATAGCACTGGTTATGTGGTCATATCCTGGAGCAATGTCCGTTGTTAATGGGCCTAACGTGTAAAAGGGTGCTTCATGGCATAATGCAAGTTGCTTATCCATATTTTCTTTTAATAGATGCATAGGTACATGACCAGGCCCCTCTATCATGACTTGCACATCATGCTGCCAAGCAATTTTAGTAAGCTCCCCTAAAGTTTGTAATTCAGCAAATTGCGCTTCATCGTTTGCATCTGCAATTGATCCTGGCCGTAATCCATCTCCCAAAGAAAAACTTGCATCATAACTGCGCATAATGTCACATATTTCTGTAAAGTGTGTATATAAGAAATTTTCTTTATGGTGAGTTAAGCACCACTTTGCCATAATGGAGCCGCCTCGAGATACAATGCCAGTAACACGACGTGCTGTTAACGGAACATAACGTAACAACACCCCGGCATGAATGGTAAAATAATCCACACCTTGTTCCGCTTGTTCAATTAACGTGTCACGAAAAATTTCCCAAGTTAAATTTTCAGCTACACCCTGCACTTTTTCTAGCGCTTGATAAATAGGTACTGTACCAATGGGCACAGGCGAATTACGAATAATAAAATCACGGGTTGTATGAATATTTTTCCCAGTAGATAAATCCATCACTGTATCAGCTCCCCAACGAATTGCCCAAATGAGCTTTTCTACTTCTTCAGCAATAGAGGAAGAAACTGGCGAGTTACCAATATTGGCATTTATTTTTGTTAAAAATTTACGTCCGATAATCATCGGTTCTAATTCAACATGGTTAATATTCGCCGGAATAATGGCACGACCTTGTGCAATCTCGCTGCATACAAATTCTGGAGTAATAGTGTTACCTTGATTTTGATTTTCTCTAATCGCCGCGAATTCCATTTCTGGACTAATGATGCCACGTTTAGCATAGTATAATTGGGTAACATGAGAGGTGGATTTTGCTCGTCTTGGAGTACGTCGTAATTGTAACGCATCGTTTTGTTCTGTTTTAGTAAGTTGCTGATAACCATCATCCCGAGCCTGTGTCACTCTACCTACATAGTTTTCTGTATCATCACGCCAATCCAACCAAGCACTGCGAATATCTGGCAATCCCTCAGTAATATCGACAACAGTAGCAGGATCAGCATAGGGCCCCGATGTATCATATACAAAAAAATGACTGTTATTAGTCAGTTGAATTTCTCTAGTAGGTATTTGCAGAAAAGGGAAACGTTGCCCAGCTATATAACGTTTTCTTGATCCTTGCAAAGGACAACGCAAAAATTGGTCTACTTGCATGATTAGACTCCTTCTCAAAAAACATGACTAGGAGCACAGGAATCTAATCTCACACTTCCTCCGCAGATTCTAGTCTGTTCAGGTTCGATGGGTTGAGTTTGCACTCTCTCAGCCACGAGGGCACCCCGAGGTGATTTTTCTTGCTGTTATTAAAACATGAATCCTCTGGAGAATCCACGTTAAAAACAAGGCCGATGGCTCCCTTGCCAAATGATGGAGACATTCTCAAATTATGCGCAAAAATAGCTTGTTTTTTTATTTGTTGTAAAATTAGTGTAATATCTAAGGTTGGATTATACACTTCAAGGCAATAATTATGTCTAATTCCCGTTATTTCCCTGATCAGCCTGTTAATTTCAATGAAACCCTCATGGCAACTATTCTCGGTTACTTTGATCAACGTCAATTATTACAAGCCCGTTGTGTTAATAGCCACTGGAAAAATCTTGTTGATAATATAAAAAATATGCAAGCTATATTAGCAGCATGTGGTTTGCCAGGAAAACTAGAAAAGTTAACTAAACTACACGGTGGATTAACTAATGTAACCTATAGAATAACCGTTGCTAACCATGCTTATGTGGCACGATTGCCGGGTAAAAATACCAGTTATATTGAAGGAGTAAATGAGTCGTACAATGCACAGTTAGCTAGTAGTGTTACTATCAATCCTGCTATTCATTTCTATGAAGAATCGACACGCAGACAATTAAGCGATTATCTATTTGAACCTCAGCCAATGTCACTCTTATTGTTACAAAAAAACAATCTTCTTGAACAAGCCACATTAACATTAAAAGCTATTCATCAATCCAAAAGAAAATTTAAAAATGATGTGAATATATTTGCACGTAACCGCACTATGCTAGGTATAGCAAATCATCATGATGTAGAGTTACCGGAAAAATATGCATTATTGATGCAGGGTATTGAAAGCATAATACGTCAGTTAAATATAGAAAAAATACCTTGTCATAATGACACTACACCTGCTAATTTTATCCTATCACAAGAAAAAATGTGGCTAATTGATTGGGAATATTCAGGTAATAACTATCCTGTTTGGGATTTAATCTGTTTAGCCATAGAAGCAGATTTTTCTGATCAGCAAATTGCATATATGTTTAATATTTATTATGGAGAAATTGATAAAACCAATCGATTTCTATTCTATTTATTACAGCCCGTCTATGCTTATTGGGCAGCGTTATGGTATCAAGTACAAATTACCAACAAAAATTATACCGATGATAATAGTCCAGAATTTTCAGAAAGGTTAAAACAAGAATATCTAGTAAAATGTAAAAACCTATTAGATGGAGAGCGTTTTAGAGAAGCCCACAGGTTTTTCTTAGCGCAGCAGCAATTACAAATAGCAACGACTAAACTGGGAGTTTTCGATAACCCAGACTCAGATCATAAGATTAATAAAGGTAATGTCGAACTTAGTAGGGGTTTCACACACTGATAATCCATGCAAACCCTTGGCCACATATTAATTTTCTTGCTATTTTATGATTAAAATGTGATCATTCCAGATCGGATATCATTTCCAATAACTCTGCTAGTGTTCATGTGGCAGAAAGTATCTTTATTATTCAATAAGCTACGTTGTAGTTAGATTGGCAATGATATGTACTACGCTAACTAACTTAAACTCCTTATTTTATTTTTTTGGAGTTTTGTACTTTTTGAGGAAAAGATATGATGTTCGCCCAGCTGAACTTAAATCCCGCTATTGTTAAAGCCATTAAAGTTTGCGGTTACACACAACCTACCCCTATTCAAGAACGTTCCATTCCCGAAATTCTAAGTGGTAAAGATATTGTTGCCTCAGCGCAAACAGGCACGGGTAAAACAGCAGCCTTTGTGTTACCCACGCTACACCATCTCAGTCAATCGCCTTCTCACCGCAAAGCACGGGTATTAATTTTAACGCCAACACGAGAATTAGCTAATCAAATTACCACAGCAACCTCCACATATGGAAAATTTCTACGTTTTAATGTTGTTAGCTTAGTTGGTGGAACATCTTATCATCAACAGTTCAGGAATCTATCACGCCCTGTAGATATAATAGTCGCTACACCAGGGCGATTAATCGATCACATCACCAATCATCGATTAGATCTATCTGCTATCGAAGTATTAATCTTGGATGAGGCAGATCGTATGCTAGATATGGGTTTTATTGATGATATTAAAATCATTGCAAAAAAAACATCCACCAATCGACAAACATTGCTATTTAGCGCAACTGTAGATAATCGTGTAACGCGCGTCATTAATCAATTATTAAAAAATCCTGTATGGATTAACGTTTCAGATAAAGAACTTGCGCCGACTCAAATCAAACAAGAAGCGTATATTGTAGATAATATGCAGCATAAAACAAAATTACTGAGACATTTTTTAACTAATCAACAAATATTTAAGGCTATTATATTTGCCTCTACAAAAGTAAATGTTGATAATTTAGCTAAGGACTTATATAAGTTAGGGCTTTCTACAGCGGCATTACACGGTGATTTAAAACAAAATATACGTAATAAAACAATTGAACGTTTGCGTCAGGGAAAAATTCAATTCTTAGTAGCTACCGATGTAGCCGCCCGCGGTTTAGATATTGATGACATTACCCATGTTATTAATTATGATTTACCAAAATTTTCTGAAGATTACATACACCGCATTGGTCGTACTGGTCGCGCCGGAAAAACAGGAACCGCCATTTCTTTTGTATTGCCCATAGAAGCTACACATTTAAAAAGAATAGAACGTTACTTAGGGCAACCATTATCATTTACTACGGTCAGTGGATTAGAACCAACAAGGCAACTTACTATGAAACAAGATAAATGGAAATCCAAAAAGAAAAAAACACGCCCCCATGATAAAAATAATCATCACCAAAAAAGAAAACGTCATGCTAACTCCAAACGTAGTCATAGCACATAATAAGAATAGTAATTATCAATAAATCCTAGGCAGGAGAGAATAGCCATGTATCCATGGAAGAAAGCTTGTATAATCGGTATTTGCACAATGCTACCCTTATTACTCATGGGATTTTCTTGGACTTCATGGTTTGACGATAGTTTTAATCCTGAAAATACTCCACCCGCACCTAGTTATAGCAATACTAATGATTGGGCTACATTTCCTGATAATAATACCCACGCTTTAAAAGCAGATGTATTTTATATTCATCCCACTACTTTTATTAGTGAACTCGCCTGGAATGCCAATGTTCGTGACAATAAAGTTAATAAGGAAACAAAAAGTACTTATTTAAAATGGCAAACCTTGCCTTTCTCTGATATAGCTAGAATTTATGCTCCCTATTATCGCCAAGCGACTTTATACGCTTTTGTCCCAGAAAGCGAAAATGGCCCCAAAGAAAAAGATAGTCAACAAGCTCTAGATGTTGCTTATGCAGATATAGAGCGTGCTTTTGATTATTACATGAAACGTTACAACCATGGACGCCCATTATTTATTGTATCGCATAGCCAAGGCAGTTATTTAGCAGTACGTTTATTACAAAATAAATACCAATCCTATCATTTAAATAAAGTTTTAGTTGCTGCTTACTTAGTTGGGGAACATATTGGTACAAAAACTTTTTCTCATTTACCCGTATGCGCAACACCTACACAAACTCGCTGTTTTGTTACCTGGGCAAGTGTATTACAAGGTAAAAAACCGCTATTAGTAACAGGAACAGCGCTAGGAAAACCAGTATGTGTTAACCCATTAACCTTTTCTTTGGTTAAGCCTACAGCAAGTGCAAGAGAAAACTTAGGAGGTGTACCCAGAAACCTTAACCGCGTTGATCCAGAAATAGTAGATGCGCGATGTGCACAAGGTATTTTATGGATTTCTTCTCCGGGAAAATTAGACTATCCATCTTACCATGGAGATTACCACGAATCTGACTTTAATTTGTTTTTTATGAATATCCAGAAAAATGCTCAGGCACGATTAAATGTGTTTACATAATCATGAACTATACCCGAAGCGTTGCACTTTTAGGTATATAACGAGGAAATTATATGGGATTACGCACAGGCACCTTCCCAACTACACGTTTACGAAGATTAAGATACAATCAAGCAGTACGTGAGTTAATAAAAGAAACCCAACTAAGTTTAGGCGATTTAATTTTACCCTTATTTATTAGACACGGCACTAATATTAAAAAACCTATTATTGCTATGCCTGGCCATTTTCAATTAAGTGTTGATAGGCTAGAAGAAGAAATAACAGAATTAAAAAATTTAGGCATAACGCAGATCTTATTATTTGGCATACCAGCACATAAGGATTCTATTGGCTCAGATGCCTATAACCATCATGGTATTATTCCCACTGCCATTGCCAAGATAAAAAATATCGCTCCGGAAATGTTAGTAATTTCTGACATTTGCTTTTGCGAATACACCGATCACGGTCATTGTGGTATAGTAGAAAAACACGGTGATACGTTCAATGTAAATAATGATAAAACATTAGTGCTACTAACCAAACAAGCCATCTGTCATGCGCAAGCAGGAGCAGATATTATAGCTCCCAGTGGTAATATGGATGGCATGGTACAAGCTATCCGCCATGGCTTAGATAAAGCAGACTTTCTACACATTCCGATTTTAAGTTATGCAGTAAAATACGCCTCCTCAATGTATAGCCCATTTCGTGAAGCGGCAGAAGGAGTGCCACAATTTGGAGATAGGCGCACCTATCAAATGGATCCCGCCAACAGTAATGAAGCCTTGGCAGAATGTGCTCTCGATGTTAACGAAGGTGCAGATATGTTAATGGTAAAACCAGCACATACCTACCTAGATATTATCCGTCGCGTCAAAGAACAATATCCAACCTTACCGTTAGGTGCTTATCATGTCAGTGGTGAATATTGTATGTTAAAAGCAGCCGTAGAAAAAGGTTGGTTAGATGAAAAACGTGCCGTTTTAGAAGTACTCACAGCTATCCGTCGTGCTGGCGCAGATTTTATTATCACTTACTATGTTAAACAAGTTGCCAAGTGGTTAGCGTAATGTTGACAATCAGCAATCTATGGTAAACTTATATAATTAATTTTATACAGAATCTTCTATGCCAATAGAATGGGTACCTCTACAAAAAGGTGATATTGTTCAAGTAATCGCACCCTCTTCCAAAACATCTCATCCGGAAGAGGACATAAACAAAGCGCGGACGTTTCTGCAGAAGTGGGGATTACAAGCAAAAATAAGTAAACTCATCTTTGGTGAAAACAAACTCTATCCCAGTTTAGCTAATACGGATACCAATCGCTTTGAAGATTTAAAAAATGCGCTATTGGATCCTGAAGTAAAAGCCATTTGGTGTATACGTGGCGGCTATGGTGCAATCCGTCTTATAAGGAATCTTAGAAAACTATCTCCTTCATCCAAACAAACCGCCAAATTATTTATTGGTTTTAGTGATATTACTCTTTTGCATATTTATTTACGCCAGGTATGGAATTGGAATACATTGCATGCTTCTTCCCTTACCCAAGCCATGCAAAATACCAGTGCGGCTGAAGACATAGAAACATTACGACAGCTAATATTTGGCGAAAAAAGAGCAGTTATCTTAAATGATCTTACTCCTATGAATACCATAGCAAAAGAAAACCGCCTCATTGAATCTGAAATCACTGGGGGCAACATAACGTTGCTGAGTAGAACACTAAGCCGTGAAAAGATCAGTGAACAATTTCTTACGAGCAATAGAATTATTGTTCTCGAAGATATTGAGGAACCTTTCCGAAAAATAGATGGGATATTACAACAATTATTACTAGACAATTTCTTTGATAACTATAAGCCAGCCGCCGTCATTTTCGGTGATTTTAGTATTAAAAATGCCCTTGAACAGCAACAAGTCAATCACGCCCTAGAAGAATTTACTATAGAACTGGAGGCAAAACATATCCCCGTCTTACGATGTGTGAATATTGGCCATGGTCAATCTAATCACCCATTACCATTTGGACCTAAAGCTAAATTACGTCTAGGGAAAAACCCCATACTAT
>Ga0155554_129_pt1 | contig 30612 bp, 26 predicted proteins | sample RifCSPhighO2_12_FD_107211 | JGI IMG/M metagenome (GOLD analysis project Ga0155554, IMG submission 107211) | Gammaproteobacteria bacterium RIFCSPHIGHO2_12_FULL_41_20 | reverse complement strand
GAGGATTGATTAAGAAGATCCTTCGCTGACGCTCAGGATGACAGTGTTAGCGGGAACTGCTGCAATAATCCTTAGGATCTGTTTATAATTTAACCATCGATTCCTTGGGGGAAGAGGGTTGAATTGTAAACAGACCCTATATTATCCTAGATTATGGAGAAACAGATACACCAGCAAGAAGTTCATTTTCGCTATTTTTAGCAGTAACCAATACATTTGAAGGGATACCCCACTTAGAACAATAATCACTTAACGCCATAAAAAACACAGTATTCATATCCACTAGCCGCTGCACTTCTTCGCCATTCATCTGTAATGCAGTTCGTACACTCGAAGACGCGGAGTCAGGAAAAACATGAATAGACAAATCAATTATTCTTACGTCATTTTTCATTCTTCCCACTTGCGCATAAAAAGCCTCCATCTCTTCGTGCATCAATGTGGTATTTGGACGATGTACAAAAAACCCCGGTTGAAATCCGGTTAGCCGAGTACTTGACATATCAAGAAAATCTGCAATATTTAATATTGCACTATCAACAACAAAGCCACTTGGCACTACCACTTCATTAAGGTGAGCATATTTATGAATTGTTTCTATGAATGTAATAAAATCACTTGCCTGGTCGCCTTCAAGATAGTTATGTTCTGCGTTTATTAACCGATAACGTAAAACATTCTCAGGTGAAGCAATATCAAGATAACTCTTTGTAATCAACCTTTCCGTAACAAGTTGCTCTGCCGTTGTATATCCCGATGACAACTCGGCCAGGCTATCAGGTAGTTTACAACTCTCTACGTCACGGAATTGCTTAAATCGTTCAACATCAAAATTATCATGCACTCGCATACATATCGTTTGCAAGGTTCTTAATAAACGACAGCTTTCGTGATATCTTTGGATATCCGCTGCTTGAGTTAAGGTTTCTGCATGATCTATGCGTGTTGTCGCGGCCATATAACGTACGCTCCATTGATAATGCGCATCAATCCTACCACGCCCATCAATAACAACAGCAGCCTGATTATGTTCTTCACCCGTATATTGATATAAACGTAACTTAACATTGACAGGTAATAAATCAGGGTGCTGGTTAAAAAAATTATAAATTCCTGTAAGAATCGGTTCATTATCATCATAAAAATCTATCATAATATTATCCGCATCAGGGTTAAGTACCGCCGCGCGATGTGCATGTGCATAAACCAATGAAATCTTTGTTTCATCAAATACAGCTTCTGGATGAGGGATATCTACGGTTCTACCATTTTCTTCGGCTAATGCAAGCTTATAACTATAACCAGCGCGATTACCACTATAAATATCTGCGGTCCATAAAGGATCGAGCCTTACCTCGCTCCTAGCTAGTTGTGATTGTAAATAACACTGAAGCACAGGTAAAACAGGGGTACATGATGGTCCATTATAGTATTGGCTATTATAGTTATTAGTACGAGCATCTTGCCGATTGCTGGCATAACCAACAACAACGCGAACATAGCCACCAGCATCAACTTCATTTACGATTTCTTGCAAAAGTGGCATGTTAGTATCAATCATCCAAGCAGTCCCTTCTTGCCTTGACTGATATTTATGATAAAAACAGCCATCAATATCAAATAGTTTAACAATTACATTTGGCATATTAATAAATTGTCACTGGTTAATAAACTATATAAATAAAGGTCATAAAATGACCATACCAAAGCAAGATTAAGGTTTTATTAAGAGGATGTCATGTCATCGCCCTCATCCGGCGCTCCGGGAGAAGGGACTATGAACGGGGCTACATCCGTGAAGTTACTCATGCCATCTCACACCAAATATTGTCCGCCATTGATAACCAAGTTAGACCCAGTAATAAAGCCACTAGATTCCGCCGCTAAAAACGCTACAGCACGCGCCACTTCATCTGGCTTACCAAAGCGACCAACTGGAATTTGCGCAACGATTTTTTCACGAATTTTATCATCTACAGACATCACCATGTTTGTCTCAATATACCCGGGTGAAATGGTATTAACAGTCACGCCCTTCCGTGCCACTTCCTGCGCTAAACTCTTTGTGAACCCATGAATACCTGCTTTTGCAGAGGAGTAATTTGTCTGCCCAAATTGCCCCTTTTGTCCATTAATAGAAGAAACATTAATAATACGGCCATAGCGACGAGATAACATACCGCTAATCACATTCCGCGTTACATTAAAAATACTATCTAAATTAGTGCGCAATACCGTTTGCCATTGTGATAAATCCATTTTACATAGTTGCACATCACAAATAATGCCGGCATTATTCACCAAAATATCAATGCTGCCAAAATCTGCTTCTACATTTTTCACCATACTCAAACATGATTGAAAGTCCGCAACATCAACAAAATTAATTGCCATATCGTAACCTAATTTTTTTTGTTCTTCTTGCCAAGCCTTAGCGGACGCATGGTTTCCCCCTCGATTATAGCTAGCCACTACTTTTGCCCCTTTGCGAGCTAAGTACTGACATACCGCGGTACCAATCCCTCCCATTCCACCAGTCACTAAAGCAACCTTATTTTTCATTTTAACCTCCTGCTACAAATAATCATGCACGACCTTGCCATAAGGTAAAGTTAAATCTGTTAACACATGCATAGCAGAGAGCACCTTGCGCACTGGTAAATCTGCCACAGGCGCCATAGCGTGAGGAGTAAGATGAATCGCTGCCGGACCTGCCCAGGCTCCCTTTACCACAACATCTTCCAAATAGTATTCCACTAATTCACAAATGCGCAGTGTGCCATCAACATGAGGAATAATTTTCAATAAATAACTCGGGGCAAGTAAAGCGTCATGTATTTTTTTCACATCTAAAGATTGATACTTGTAACCCATAGTTGCTACTGCAACCTCACACGTCTCATAAGTAAGACGTCCAATCAATGTTTCACTGTTAACGCACAAACAAGGACTCGCTAATTTTTTCGGAAATCCCCATATTTCCCGGCCTGCAGCAATGGGTGCTTCATCATCTAAATACATCGAGTGCACATAACCACCGGTTTTCCCTTTATATCTAACCGGAATAACTTGACCAGACTCTGTATAATCACCAAATCCCGTTGAATCTGGCATACGTATAAATTCAAATTTCACAACTGGCTCAGTTACCTCTAATGGCTCTGGCACAACTTGCTTCAGAATATCCAGATCTGTTTCATAAGTAATAATAAAAAATTCTCGATTAATAAAACGATATGGGCCCTTTGGATAAGCGGGACGAGTAATCGGCATAGCAAATGCAGTATCCTTTACTTCCTGTTTATTCATGACAATTATCCTTTTGCAATTACTCCATAAACCAGCCGTGGCTTACTACTAAAGATTGCCCTGTTAATGCATTAGAATCGAATGATGCAAAAAACAAAGCTACCTCTGCCACATCAGCAACTGTAGTAAACTCACCATCCACCGTATCTTTCAGCATTATCTTTTTAACCACATCGTCTTCACTAATACCCAATGTCTTAGCTTGTTCAGGTATTTGTTTGTCAACAAGAGGAGTACGCACGAACCCAGGACAAATCACATTCGCACGAACATTATGTTTTGCTCCCTCTTTTGCAACAACCTTACATAACCCTAGCAATCCATGTTTTGCTGTTACATAAGGGGCTTTTAGTAACGATGCTTCCTTGGAATGCACTGATCCCATGTAAATAATACTTCCGCCTTTTCCGCGCTTATACATACTCTTTAAGCAAGCTCGCGTAGTGAGAAAAGCACCATCTAAATGGATAGCTAATAGCTTTTTCCATTCGGCGAAAGGTAAATCTTCTATAGGAGAAATATATTGAATTCCTGCATTACTAACGAGAATATCCACACCACCAAACGCAGACACCACTTTCGCTATGCCAGCTTCTACTTGCGCCTCATCAGTAACATTCATCTGCACAGCCATTGCATTTTTACCGATAGCTTTTGCTGTCATTTCCGCTTTATTAAGATCAAGATCAGCAATCGCCACTTTCGCGCCTTCTTGTGCGTAACGTTCTGCAATTTCCTTGCCAATACCGCTGGCAGCACCCGTAACAACTGCCACTTTACCCTGTAACCGCATAAGCCCTCCCTGACTCATATTGAAGCTAACATAGAAAATTATGTCGATATATAACCAAATAATGCTTCGTAACCAATAAACTCATGCCAATCCATTGTTAATAAGTGTAGCATAAAATATAAAAGCGCAAGAGGTGGGGTCATGGAAGACAACCAGTATGCTCACTTTATCACGAACCAGCTTATAGAAACGTGGAGTGAAATCTCTAAACAATTACTGCAACAGCCAGACAAATTGACTCGTTGCCACCTAGAACTCTGGAAAGACTATCAAGAATTATTGCAACATTTGACAGATAACGTGATCTCTATCGATAAGCGCTTTACTGGAAAAGCCTGGCAAGAGCAAATTTTATTTAACTTTATTCAGCGAGCTTATTTCCTCTTAACAACCCATATAGATAATCTAATTAAAAACTCCTCAGGGAATAATAAAGAATCAGCAAAAAAATTACATTTTTTTGCCAAACAATTTTTAGATTCCATAGCTCCAACAAATTTTATATCTACCAACCCGGAAATCATTACCAGAACAATTGAAACACAAGGGAAAAACCTTGTGAACGGCTTGAAACAATTTCTAAATGATATTAAACAAAATAATGGGCAATGGCTAACGCCCTCCGTTAATTTAACATCCTTTGAGATAGGAAAAAACATTGCTTGCACACCCGGTAAGATTGTTTTTCAAAATGATTTAATACAGCTTATCCAATATAATGTCACAGCAAAAAAAACCTATAAACACCCCTTGCTTATTATACCGCCATGGATAAATAAATATTATATCCTAGACTTACAACAAGAAAATTCCCTGGTCAAATGGTTAGTTGATCAAGGGTTCTTGGTGTTTATGATTTCATGGGTCAATCCAGAAACTGCGCATAGAGAAAAACAATTTTCTCATTATCTTATAGAGGGCCCGATTGCGGCATTAAAAATTATCCAAGAAATAACTAATCAGCCTCAAGTAAATGTCTTAGGATATTGCATTGGAGGGACTCTGCTAAGCTGTATGCTAGCCTACCTCGCCAAGAAAAATAACCATAGCATTCGCAGTGCTACTTTTCTAACTACACTTATTGATTTTTCAGAACCAGGAGACCTCGGCGTTTTTATTGGCGACAAACAAATTAATGAACTAGAAAAACATATGCAGCCCAAAGGATATTTAGATGGTCATGTAATGGCCGCTGTTTTTAATGCATTACGTGCAAATGACTTAATATGGTCATCATTTATTACTACCTACCTGAAAGGACAAAAACCTAAACCCTTGGATTTATTATACTGGAATTATGACTCTACCAACATCCCTGAAAAAGTGCACAGCTTCTATTTACGCAATATGTATCTTAATAATAAACTCATTCACCCTAATCAATTAAAATTGGCTGATGAATATATAGATTTAAATAAAATTACTACGCCCTGTTATTTTCTAGCGACGAAAGATGATCATATCATTCCATGGGCATCCTGCTATAAAAGCAGTTTACTCTTATCCGGCCCGGTAAGGTTTGTGTTAGCCAGCTCTGGACATGTAGCTGGTGTTGTAAATCACCCAGGAAAAAATAAATATGGCTTTTGGACTTACAGTAAACGTCCGCTTGACCCAGAATCCTATCTTAAAAATGCTACTTTTCATGAGGGATCATGGTGGCCGCATTGGATAAATTGGTTAAAACCATATGCAGGCAGATTAATTAATACTAAACATGCAAATGCACGTAAGAATTATATCATAGAAGATGCACCGGGTTCTTACGTAAAGAAACGTTTAATAACTATCTAAAAGTATGTCCCCATTAAAACTCATGAAGCACAACGCCCTCATCATCCGGCATTGCTTGCAGCCAACATGGATCTTGTAAAGCCCGCTTTACATCGCCATATCCCGTCTGTCTATGCTCTTTCAATGTTTGCGATGAGAACTCATAATCTTTAGACCAAAGATTACTAGGATCATCTCGATAATGAAATCGCGTTATATTAATGGTTTTCCGGCTAGCATTTTTAGTGAGTTTTTTAATATTCTCTACTGAATCGAACTTGGCATACTTATCCACTAATTGATCAATGATATGATTAAGGTCATGATTCTTACATAAAGCTTGTAAGATTTGATGAAAGCGGCTAGAAAACTCCATGTCTTTTTTTCTCTTTAAAATTTCCATAAGAGAAATAGGTGTGCGTTGATCATAAGAAAATAGATGAACCATGATGCACAATAATTTTAAGTTCGCTTTACTTTTATCTGATACCACCGCATGTAATGGCGTATTAGAAATAATTCCCCCATCCCAATAGTTCTTCCCTTCGATTCTAATAGCAGGAAACCCTGGTGGTAATGCCCCGCTTGCCATCACATGCTCAGGGCCTATTACTTGCTTAGTATTATCAAAATAGACAAGCTGACCGTTTTCCACGCAAACCGATGCTAAAGTAAGCCTTACTTTTTTACTATTGATAAGATTAAAATCTACTAACTCTTCCAATGTATGTCGTAACTCGCGTGTATCATAAAAACTGATTTGATCAGGATGATTTGAAAAATTCAACCAAGGATTCAGTATTCTTGGTTTAAAAAAACCTGGCACACCAAACATCAATGTCCATTGCGAGCTCCAAAATTTTTGCACCTGCCTTAATAAATAATTATCCTCAAGTACCGGCATCTCTGGAAAAGGTGTTGCAGCCCTATTCCAAAATTGATTTAACTTTTCAATGCGTTTTTCTGGTGTATTTCCTGCGATAATAGCTGAGTTAATTGCGCCAATTGACGTACCCACTACCCAGTCAGGCTCGCACCCACTCTCTAGTAATGCTTCACACACGCCAACCTGGTACGCGCCTAATGCGCCACCGCCCTGTAAAAGATATACGACTTGATCATAAGGATGAGGTTTCTTTGGCATACATTAACCCCCGTTTATTTTTTATCTCTGCAATACATAGGTTCCCGGTGCATCACACAATGGGCCCAACCCTTTTTTAAGATTACCCATTAAGGGAGGAGCTACTTTTTTTTCTGAGAAAACAGCTAGCCAATGCTCCCACTCTGGCCACCATGAACCCGTGGTTTTTTTCGCGCTCTCCAACCAGGTGTCAGAGCTAATATATTTATCGCCTTTTTTCCTTGTTTTTATTTGATAAGTCCGATTCTTATGCCCTGGCTCACTAACAATGCCCGCGTTATGCCCGCCGCTAGTCAAAACAAAGGTAATATCCGTATTAGTAAAAAGATGAGCCTTATATACCAAACGCCAGGGTGACACATGATCTTTTAGTGTGCCAACAGCAAAAATAGGTATAGTGATATCTGTTAATGCTATTTTCTTTTTTCCTACTTTATAACGACCACGCACTAATTCATTATTGAGAAATAAATCCCGTAAGTAGTCAGCATGCATCCGCAATGGTAATCGTGTTGTATCACTGTCCCATGCCATTAAGTCATTCATAGGTCGACGCTTGCCCAGCAAATAATCATGTATCATGCGTGACCAAATAAGATCATTAGAACGTAACATACTAAACGCCCATGCCATTTGTGTCCCGTCTAAATACCCTTTCTCCCACATAATATCTTCAAGATAATTTACTTGGCTTTGATCAACAAACAATGACAGTTCTCCGGAGTCATGAAAATCTACTTGAGCTGCAAATAAAGTGATGCTCTTGAATCTATCATCCTTCATTAATGCCATAGCTGCAGCTGCAATCATCAGCAACGTACCCCCCAAGCAATAACCAGTAGCATGAATTTTTTTATGAGGAATAATCGCATTTATCACATCCAAGGCATTCATCACGCCCAAATTGAGATAATCCTCTAATCCTAAATCTCGATCTTCGCTGGTGGGATTTCTCCATGAGATCATAAAAACTGTATGGCCATGACCAACTAGATAGTTCACTAAAGAATTATGCCGAGAAAGATCTAGGATATAATATTTCATGATCCAAGCTGGGATAATTAATACCGGTTCTGCATATACATCTTGAGTAACCGGCGTATATTGAATCAATTCAATAAGGTGATTACGATAAATAACTTTTCCTGGAGTAGTAGCCACCTGGACACCTACTGGAAAATTTTCAGTCCCCACAGGTAACTGCTGATTGAGAAAACGATAGGTATCTTCTATCGTATTACAAAACCCCGCAACAAAATTAGCGCCACCCTGCTGTATACTTGCCGCTATTACTTCTGGATTAGAGAATGGAAAATTAGACGGAGAAACCATATCCAGCAATTGCCTGACCACAAAGTTAACCACATGTTCATGATGTTTAGAAACACCTCGAATACCAAGAGTAGCCTCATCCCACCACTTTTCATACAATAAAAACGCTTGCGAATATAAGTTAAATGGAAACAATTCCCACGCCATATTACTAAATCGATGATCTTGAATACGCGGATGAATAAATACAGAGCACTTCTCGCTGGGATAGCAACCAGTCACCGCATAAAACTGCATAATAAATTGCGCTACATGTTTCCACGCACTTTGTGTAAGAACCCATTGTTTTGCCGGTGCAATATGTAGATGTGCCGACCAATCAAAAATAGCTAAACTTAACGAGGCGGGTGACAACCATCCTGTACCTTTTCCAAGCCATGCATGTAACAACTTATCATAAGTTTCACCTTCATAACCGCAAGCTAGGGTTATACCAGCCGATGATGTCGCAATATTTTCACGAAAAGTAGTGAAGTGATCGCCTACCGATAGATGTTTCTTCATCCTTGCTACTCCATCTCGGCTGGTAGTATTGAGACTGTTCTACTATTCTCTTTCTTTGCTTGTTCCCATTCTTGTCATCTCAGAAGCGCGCTCTGTATGCTGACGTAGCGCATCAGTCCAAATTTTCCCTGCTTCAGAAACAGCATTAAAGCTGATATCTAATGCTCTCTGCGTATACTTTGCTGCCTCTTGACAAGTAACATTAGCTAATTTGACTTGTGCTGCTAGCAACTCTTCAGGCTTTTTAGCTTGAGTCACTTCTCCCAATGATCCCATGTTTCTAGCCAAATTATTCATCGTCGTCATATTAAGCTCAGTAAATTCCACTATTGGCTTATTAACACATTGGCAAAGCTTGCTCCAACTCTCATTAAATTCTCTTTGCATATTGAATCCTCCCATCTATTGTGCACCGCAGCAATCCATAACTTGATATTATTGCATTGCAGCATAATAGTCAAGAATATAGCCGCCCTGAATCCATTTAAGTTATTGATAAATTAATATTATTTATTCAGAATAATTATCGAATCACCCTTAAAATGGCAGTTAGTTTGGGCTTTGTTGCATAATTCGTCGTCGCGAGCTCGCGAAGCGATCCAGAAAAATACCTGACTTTATATAAATGCCTATTTTCTGGATCAATTGCTTCGGCCACTAATGTCGCCTCGCAACGATGGGTTTTGCGCAAAAAGTGATTTATGCAAACGCCGTTAGTTTGCGGTTTTAAGAATTATTTCTGTTTTGTAGTTTTTGTAGATTTCTGTTTTGTAGTTTTTGCCACAGGAGGAGAAAACACCGATTGCCACATCGCCATATTCTTCTGCATCCATTCACTCATAGGACTAAATGCATCATGCTTTCCAAGCATATCCTGTAAATAGGTGTGAAAATCTGCTTGATGATCTGTAAATAATGCAAGGTTTTTTTCTAAAAACTGACTCATGGTTTGTTGCAATGGATTGCCATAAAAACGAATAATATTTAATAAAATCTCCGTAGTAAAAATTGGCTTGCCAGCACATTCTTCTTCACTAATTATTTGCAAGAGAACATAATTAGTCATATCCTCTTCAGTACGAACATCAACCACCTTAAAATCCAGATGTTTTAGTATCAGCTGCTTAATATCATCTAATGTTATATAACGACTAGTGTCTGTATCATAAAGACGTCGATTCGGATATTTTTTAATAATTCTCAACTATGCCAATCCCCATCACTTGCAATACATGCTACTCCATTATATTGCTGAGTATGACTACCCATTGTAGCGGTAATAGAATATTCACGACAGTGTGGATTGCCATTAATATGAATCTTTCTCGTCGGCATAACCGTGTACTTTGCACCTGTATTACTGCTTATCCACGTAGCTGGTTTACCTACTGGGTTATCTAACCCTCTCGACATTTTTACTCTATCTGTCTCCCCCATCGCACTGCCGATTTGGCCACCAATTAATCCCTTGCTCTCTGCTTCTGGTGCAGCAATCATAGTTTGTTCGGCATTAGGTTTTATGGCACCGTCATGCATAGAGTTACTCGTACCCTGCTGCATAAAATTAGCAATGCAACCAGCTAAGCCCATACTCACGCCCGCAAAGATCAATCCTCTTACTATTCTTTCCATACGTCCCCCTACTAATATTCCATGAAAAAAGCTTCTCTTTATTTTTAATGACAATTTGTTATGATAAACTTTCCAAAAATAAAAAAGAATACTTTTATGAACCCACGTATTCATACCCATAAGCCTATTGTTTATATCATTAGTCTTATTGCTGCTTTAGCTGGATTATTGTTCGGCATTGATATCGGCGTCATTTCTGGGGCGCTCAACTACTTACAAGTAGATTTAAATCTCTCAACATCCCAATTGGAAACCGTGACCAGTTCGATACTAGTTGGCGCAGTCATCGGCGCAATGGGTAGCGGTTGGATTAACCGCCACTATGGACGTCGTTTTGCAATTCTAGTCAGCGCTGTTATCTTTGTCATAGGCTCTATAGGTTCTGCTATGGCAGCCAGTTATAATACTTTAGTAATAGTGAGAATTATTCTAGGATTAGCACTCGGTGTCGCCTCTTTTAGTGCCCCTTTATACCTATCCGAAATGGCACCAGCTGCCATTCGTGGCCGTTTAATTTCATGCTATCAACTAATGATTACTGTTGGTATTGTATTAGCTTACTTAAGCGACACAGGCTTTACTCATCTGCAAAGCATCGGCATACTATCCGCAGCCCAAGCATGGCGTTGGATGCTAGGCGCAGTCGCCTTTCCTGCTGCCCTTATGTTCATTGTCGTATTATTTCTACCAAGTAGCCCGCGTTGGACAGCCTTAAAAGGCCGTGATGAAGAAACATTACACATCTTAAAGCGCATTCGCCATGCGCATCAAGTAGAACAAGAATTTACAGAAATCAAAGAATCCGCTACATTAGCTATGCCATTACGCGATTTATTGCGCAATCAATCTTTGTTAAAAGTTATCTTTCTAGGCGTCATGCTACAGTTGATTCAGCAATTTTCTGGTATGAATGCCATTTTATACTATGCACCGATTATTTTTGGACAAGCCGGTTTTAACCAAACCGATGGCATGTGGGTAACAGTATCTATTGGTGCTATTAATGTTATTACCACCATCTTCTCCTTATATTTAATTGAATACTTAGGGCGGCGCGCCTTGATGTATCTAGGTGCTATATTATTATTCATCAGTACGTCAACATTAGCTATCTTGTTTAATTCAGGATTAACAGGCACGAATGCCATGTTGGCTATCACTTCAGTATTTGTATTTATCATTGGCTTTGCTATCAGTTACGGTCCCGTAGTATGGACACTATGCTCCGAGGTATATCCTTTGCGTGTTAGGGAGTTCGGTATTACCTGCTCTACAGTGGCAAATTGGGTTGGAAATTCATTAATTGCTGCTTTCTCATTAAGCATCATGAAAAATTTCAGCGTTAGCGGTTTCTTTGTCATGCTTGCTATTATTGCTATATTAAGTTTCGTATTCTTTCGTTTCTTTATGCCAGAAACTAAAGGTGTATCACTAGAACGTATCGAAAAAAATGTCTGGGCTAATACCCCATTACTTAAACTTGGAGAAGCATAACGCAAAATATTATGTCAACCCAGGTGCATCGCCGTTATAACCCTCTTAAAAATGAATGGGTTTTAGTTTCTCCGCAGCGTACACAACGTCCTTGGCTAGGCTCTAAAGAAACGTCAAGTCAAAGCTATCATCCTGCCTATGACCCTCACTGCTACCTATGCCCTGGCAATATGCGAGCCAATGGTAAAATTAATCCGCAATATGCTGATACTTTTGTTTTTACGAATGATTTTGCCGCATTAATACCGTTAGAGCACCCTCACACAAATAATAGCTACAATACACTATTTCAAACAGAAACTGCCTCTGGGGAATGCAGGGTCATTTGTTTCTCAAAACAACATAATTTAACCCTTGCTGACATGAGCGAGCCTGACATCAGCAAAGTCATTGCGCTATGGATCGCGCAGATACAAGAGCTAGGGCAACAATATCACTGGGTACAAATCTTTGAGAACAAGGGCGAAAGCATGGGGTGCTCAAGTTTACATCCACATGGGCAAGTCTGGGCAAGTAATTTTTTACCGCATACGGCTCACCAAGAAACATTAAACCAAGCCACCTATTATCAACAACATGGTTTACCACTCTTATTAGCGTATGCAGAACAAGAATGCCGTAAGCAAGAACGTATTGTTTGCGAAAACAAAGATTGGCTAGCTGTCGTACCTTATTGGGCAACTTGGCCGTTTGAAACTTTATTGTTACCAAAGTTTACTGTAACTCGCATGCCAAATGTATCCCTAATCCAACAACAGTCCCTCGCACAGATATTAAAAATGTTACTGGTAAAATACGATCGCTTATTTAACGTATCGTTCCCTTATTCCATGGGTTGGCATGGAGCACCAGAAACATCGGATCCCCATCATCACTGGCAGTTACATGCACACTTTTATCCACCATTACTGCGTTCTGCCAGTATAAAAAAATTCATGGTTGGTTATGAAATGTTAGCAGAGGCACAGCGTGATTTTACTGCAGAATATGCTGCACAATGTTTGCGAAATTTATGATGAATATATTATTCCAAAAATGCTTTCCTGAATCCACAGCAGCACCTTTGCTCTGCTCCGCACCAGGAAGGGTCAACCTCATCGGCGAACACACAGATTACAACAATGGCTTTGTATTACCCATGGCCATTGAGTTTCGCACTAAACTTGCATTAAGCTTACGCAAAGATAAGATCGTGCATGTCTACTCGAAAAATCTAGATAAACATGCTGAATTTCACTTAACAGACAACTTTGACCCATCTAAGCAGCAATGGTATTTTTACATTGCCGGTGTGCTACAGCTTTTGATGAAACAAGGATATGCTACTTATGGTGCTGACATAGTTATTGCGAGTGATATTCCTATGGGCGCTGGACTATCGTCTTCTGCTTCCTTAGAAATTGCTGCAGGTTTTGCTTATTTAAGCGCCCATCACCGACCTATTGACCCCATAAAGCTAGCAATGATTTGCCAACAAGCCGAGCACCACTATGTTGGTACACGTTGTGGCATTATGGATCAACTCATCGCTAGTTTAGGCCAAGAACAACATGCTTTACTCATTGATTGTGAAAGTCTCCATCTCAAACCCATACCTTTAAATATGCATCAAGTAACTTGGCTCATTTGTGATACTACCATTCGCCACCAATTAGCTAGCTCTGCATACAATATTCGACGCCAAGAATGTGAACAGGGTGCGGCTGCCATGCAAGTGAATAGTCTACGCCAGGCTAATTTAGCTATGCTCACTACCTATAAAACAAAATTATCGCCCAATGTCTACCAACGTTGCCATCATGTCATTACTGAAAATGAACGCACCCTTAAAGCTGCTATTGCTATGCAAAACCAAGATTGGCTCACGCTAGGGAAACTCATGGCTGCCTCACACCGATCTTTACAGCATGATTATCACGTCAGTTGCAAAGAATTGGATTTTCTTGTTGATCAGGCATTATCTATTCCGGGTGTTTATGGCGCACGCATGACGGGTGGCGGCTTTGGTGGATGTACAATTAACTTAATTCAAGACGCTTACCTTAATGAATTCAAGCAGAAAATAACTTCCTATTATCAAGCACAATTTAGTTATCCTCCAAAAATCTATCAATCAAAACCACAAGCAGGGGTGAAATTAGCAATCCCAGAAATAGCGATTGAGCACGAGTTTTAAAGTCATGAGTCAACTACCACTTCTAGAATAGCAGATCCCTATGACAGGAGTTTAGCTAGGGTTTAGCTAGGGCTGATGATTGCAAACTAGGACGTAATTCCTCCCTGCAAATACATCCTGAATACTTCCATCCCTAATATATTTTTTAATCTCATCTTTTTCTTCATCATCAAACTGATCTATGCACCTAGCTAACTCTTCTTGATTATTTTCATTATATACCCATTACACTTCAAGGTGCGATTTTTAACATCCCATCTTGCGGCGAAATTTAAACGTTCTTCAATCGAAAAATCTCGAAATACAGTGAGTATTCCTGCGATTTTTCTCAATCAGAACGTTTGAATTTCTTGCAATCTTGGCGTTAAAATCTCGCATCTTGAAGTGTAATGGGTATATGCAGAAAAATTATTGGTATTCTTATTGTTAAGTATAGATGCGCTGCTTAAGATGATAGATCAGGATCTTCTGACAAAAACCTGACTGAGTAATTCGCTCTGTTTTACCCAGTAAGCCATATCAAGTCGTCGATAAATATCAACCGCAGTTTTGAGAAGCTTTTTACTTTCCCGCTGTTCACCTACTACATGGCATAATCTTGCATATGCAAGACAACCATGCCCAATATGTGGCAACATATCGAGTTGTTTAGCTAATCGCAACGAATCATCTAGTTTATTTCTTATTCCGCGCCAATCTTTTTGTGGTTGTGGTGATTGTAAATCAATTTCCGCGGAGATAGTGAGTAACCAAGCTTTCTGGCCTTGCAAACCTGCCTGATCTGCAATGGCAATCGCCTCATCAGTAAACTCTCGTGCTCTCTCGTGTTCACCGAGCAGCAATAATCCTTCGCATAATGACCCCAATGCAAGTTTGCTAGTAAAATTAAATTGAATCTTTTTTGCAATATCGATAGCGAGATCGATACACTTCTTCCCCTCTATATGATCCTTATTTCTTAAGTAAATGCAACCCAACCATGATGAAAAAATAGGCACAAAAATAGTAATATCAAATTCAAGACAATATGTCGCTGCCTTTGCTAGCAAGTTAATCGCATCACCAGCATGCTCATCACCCTTGAAAAAGGGTATTATTGTCAATAAACCCAAGACAAGCACAGAAAAAATATTTGGCTGATTAATATCGACAGAAGCAAATAAAGCTTTCTTTTTTTCAATCGCATTAAAATTCCCTAAATGTGCATATCCTAACGAAACATAAAATGCAGTTAAATAACCAAATGGAATTCTATGAATATTCGGATAATAACTAAGAGTAGGTGTGGTGTTAATTAATTCCTCACCAATTTCTACTAGCTTTTTATATTGCCCCAAAAAAAGATAGCTATGCACTAGCGCACATTGCCCTGATAAAACTGCATCCAAATTATTTGTACCCACGGCTATGGCATAGGAAGACTTAGCATAACTAAGGGCCTCCTTTGTATTTCCTATGCCAAGATAATGAAAACAATACCAAGATTTTACCTCGCTTGCTAATATCTTATCATCAGCTTCATTAGCTATTTCCATTAATGCTTCTAAGTGAGGAATTTGTTTTTCAAACTGCCCAAAACGTAACACTATTTGACACATCTCAAAATGAATAAAAATCAAATCTGCAATAATGGGTTTACTTCTATCCAAATGACTAGCGCTTACCAGAGCCCACTCGTACAACTGCAATGCGGATTTTAGTGCTAACATTAAAAAAGACTTTTCTGCTGCTCTTTTACAATAAGTAAAAGCCTTACTCCAATCCTCACCAAGATAAGCATGGTTAGCAACAAGCTGTATCTTATCAACCTCCTCCGTCAGCCCCTCCTCCAGTATATGCATGATTTTCAAATGCAACACATGACGTCTAGATTTCAGCAACCCACTGTAAGCCACTTCCTGAATTAAAGCATGTTTAAAAGCAAACTCAGTCTCAGGATAAATCCTTCTTTCATAAATGTAGTCTTTCTTTATCAGCACGTTAAGTAAACACCGCAATTCCTTGTCATCTATTTCCATTAATTGTATAACCAGGGCATAAGGAAAATACATTCCTATAATAGAGGCTACTTGTAATAAATCTCTCTCTTGATTGGTGAGTCTTTCAATTGCCATTTGCAGAATAGAAAAAATACTTTCAGGCAAATGAATATCGCTTGCTGATTGGCTTTCACTCAAACAATATTGACGTGGAGCCCCAGTAAGAATTTTCTCACTGATCAGCGACTTGATCATTTCTTCTATAAAAAAAGGATTGCCCGCACATTTAGACAAGAGTTTTTTCTTAATATCCACCAAACTAGTATCGTCTCCCAAAAGCGCATCTAAAATCGCTATCTCACTCTCTTTAGATAACGGGTTAAGGGCAATTGCTGTATAAATAGTTTGACCTATCCAGTGATCCTGATATTCAGGTCGATATGTACCTATAAAAAAAATAGCTGAGTCTTTAATATTAGCAAGGAATAGATCAAAAAAAGCTTCCGTTTCCTGATCAATCCATTGCATGTCTTCTATTAATAAAATAAGTGGTTGCTGTGTGGCAAGACTAAGTAAAATCTTTACTCCCGCTGCAAATATAAGTTTACGCTTATATTGCGAATCCAATTGGCTCCATGCAATACCATCCAATTCCAGACCAAGTAAAGAAAAGATTATATTCTTTGCATACGATGAATCAACAATAGATAAATAAGGTGTAACTTTATCTTGAATCTTATCTCTATCCTCGTCACTACTCACATCAAGTAAATTTCGAAATACATTAAAGACAGCTAATAAAGGCGCGGTTTTGGCATATGAAATCCCTCCACCGATGAGCACACAACAAGACTCCGTTAAGTGCGTATGTATAAACTCATAAATTAAACGCGATTTTCCTTCCCCCGATTCAGCGCGAATACCTATAGCCCTGCCTTTGCCAAGTTTCACCTGAGTTAATAGGCTACTTAATAGACCCATTTCCTTGTCACGACCAATAAATGGAATAAAAACAGGTTGTTTCTTTATTGCATATAGCGATTTCTTTTCTTGAACAGCCAGCAATTCGAAAGTATCAATAAGATCACTAAACCCTTTTACTTGAATAGCGCCTAATGAGATAACTTGTACATGGTTCTCAACTAAATGCAAAGTATTCGCAGTTAGTTGAATAGTCCCCGGCTTTGCTGTTTGCTCCATCCTTGCTGCTAAACTCACCACTGGACCGACAATGTCATATTCAAAATGTTGGTCATCGCCAACAGTCTCTAAAAATGTTTCCCCTGAATTAATACCCACGCGAATTTGAATGTCTTTATTAATTAATTTAATTTTATTCTGCATGTTTAATGCCGACAAACACGCACGAAGTGCATGATCTTCCAAGGCTTGTGGAGCACCAAAAATAGCAACAATACCATCCCCCGCGGTATGAATAATGGTACCATTATAATGATAAACAGCATTGAGCATTTCTTTGATTACTGGCACTAAAACATTTCCGGCTTCTTCTGGGTCAAGCCTTTCTATAAGAGCAGTAGACCCTTTCACATCAGCAAATAAAACTGTCGCATGTTTTTTAATACCGCCAGTGAAGTCTTGCTGCCCTAATGAAAGCACACCTTGAGATGGCAAAGACACACGCTTTGTTTCTATTGATAATTTATTTCCACAGTGATCGCAAAACTGCGCTTCCAATACACATGCATTGCCACATTTCACACATTTATTGACGACCTCCCCACAACTCAGGCAAAACCGCTGCCTCTTGCTAACAAGAGAAGCACAATGCTTACATTCCATGTCGAAAATATCTCCACTTATATAGGAGCCTATACGCTATCCAATGCCCATTGAGACATGGCTGCGCTACGCCCATCATCATTATTCCTCCAGCCTTCTTTAAAGTGCTTTCTGCACATGGCAACGTATTTATCATTTCCCCCTATTTCAACTTGCTCACCGCTTCTAACAATGCATCCCTGCGCATCCATACGTGCATTCATGATGGCTTTCCTACCACAATAACATATAGTCTTGAGCTCAATAAGATTATCTGCTAACAAAAGCAGATACATGCTGCCCTCAAAAGGCTCCCCTTGAAAATCAGTACGTAGCCCATAAGCCAACACAGGAATATCTAACTTATCCACAACATCCGTTAATTGCACAACTTGATTTTTATTTAAAAATTGAGCTTCATCTATTAAAACACACTTAATACTGCTATTGCTCTGTAATTCTTTATTTGTATAGCGAAGTAAATCAAAATCACGGTTAAACGGCACAGCCTCTGCTTTTAAGCCGATTCGCGAACAAATATTACCCTCGCCATAACGATTATCTATAGCGGGCGTAAACAATAATGTACCCATGCCTCTTTCTTGATAATTAAATGACGATTGCAACAATGTTGTGCTTTTTCCTGCATTCATTGCTGCATAATAAAAATAAAGTTTAGCCATAAACACATCCTTAATGATTTTATGATAGACTATACAACATAAATATTAATGCAAGTTACTATACCATGACAGAATCTCATCAATCTGATGGTGACAAAATTCTTGATATTTATTTACAATTAAGTGTGTTACTTACCAGTATTGGCGCAACAGCATATGAAGTAACCATTTGCTTGTCTAAACTGTCCAGCGTGATAACATTCCCATTAGTCCATCTTTCACCCTTACCTAATACCATTAGTCTATCGTTAAAATACAAAAGCAAGTTTTATACAGCTATTGCACGCTTCGAGCAGCAACCAACCAACGCCGGGTTATTAACACACATAGAAAAAAAATTCTTTACTGTGCAGAAAACAAATCAACCTTTATCTACAGTTTTTCAGCAGATAATGCAATTATCACAACAGCCTCTACGTCCTTGGCTATGCGCTCTTGCTGCATGCATAATTCAATGTTTTGCAACTTGTCGATTTTTTGGTGGTGACTGGGCAGCTAGTTTTGGCACAGCAGGAGCCGCATTCATCAGCTTCATTACATTTCGCTATTTTGAAAAAAACAAACTTAATCTTTTGTTACTAGACTCTGTCGTGGCTTTCTTGTCTGGAATCGTTGCGATACTAATAGGAAGCGCTTTGCTTAGTCAAACACCATTGGCTATGTTATTTGCTAGTATTATTTGGCTAGTACCCGGCATGGCAATGATGAATAGTTTTAGTGACTTATTTCATGGTTTTATTTCTTCTGCATTACACAATTTCGCCAAAGCTTGGATGATTATCTTTTCTCTACTATTAGGATTAATACCTGCACTAATGCAAGTAACTAATCTCACAGTAGCATTGGCCATCTCCCCTTGGCAGGATTGGTTTTGGGCTGGTTTAGCTTCGTTAGCATGTGCTTATCGGTTTGAAGCTATTGGCAAATTACTACTAAGTAGTTTTTTCTTGGGCGCCATTGGTCATGGTTTACGTGCAGTTTGGATTTTACAATTAGGCTACGACCCGGTCACAGCAACCTTTATTGCGGCACTAGGCGTGGGCATAGCTATAGCAATTATATTTTGGCATAACCCCCTAATATTAGCCTACGCGGCCACCATTGGCATTATTCCACTTGTACCTGGGGCAGCTTTATTAAGAGCATTTCATGATTTACTACACATAGCTCAACAAGGTACGTATGCTACTTCATTAGAAATAACCCAGGGCATTAGTATTAGCTTACAAGCCATTACCGAAGTAATCGCTTTAGCAGTCGGCAGTATTTTACCCACAACTTTTTTTCGTTGGTTAATACGATTTAAATATTAGGATCTGTTGCCATAATAACAAAATAATTTTTATGCTTATAAAATTAATACCCATGTCATTCCTGTTAGTATTTTTCTATGCCCATGTAGAATATGGTTTTGCGCAGCCACATTTCCCATCCGGAACAAAAAACGTCATGATTGCCAAAGTACCAGGGATACGTACCCACCTATTACAGAATATTGCCCCTATCATAGAAAAGTCGATTGCGGAAGGTAATTATCCTGGCGCCATTGTGTTAGCTGGACATCATAGAAAAATCATTTATCGCGGTATATTTGGTAATGAGCGTATTGTACCCACAATAGCGCCCATGCGTTTTAACACTATTTTTGATATCGCATCACTAACTAAAGTAGTAGCAACAACACCGGCAATTATGCAATTAGTTGAAAAAGCAAAACTCGACCTCGACGCCCCTGTTGCTCAATACTGGCCAACATTTGGGATACATGGAAAAGAAGCGATTACCATTCGCGAACTTCTTACGCATATGTCAGGGTTGCCCGCTGATATTACAGTTACGAATAAACTCACTGACAAAAATAAAATTTTACGGCAGATTGAGCAAATAAAACCGCATGGCACCCCTGGCAAGTATTTTTTATATAGTGATATTAACTTTATTGTATTAGCACACCTTATTGAAATCATCACCAAAGAAGATTTCGATCGCTACGTAAAAAATCACATTACTCGCCCATTAGGCATGAAAAATACTTTCTTTTTACCTGCAAAAAAAATTCGTGATCGTATTGCTCCAACACTTATCGTAAACAACAAGCTACGCTGGGGTGAAGTACAAGATCCCCTCGCTTATGCTATGGGCGGCATTGCGGGTAATGCTGGTTTATTTTCTAATGCCACTGATCTAGCTATTTATTCCCAATGTCTATTAGATGGGGGATTGTTACCAAGACAATCTGGTTACTTATTGGGACCTCTCACTATTTTGAAAATGACTACTCGACAAACACCGACTCATATTACTAATATGCGTGGATTCGGTTGGGATATTGACTCCGTTTATTCAAATCGCGGGATATTTTTTCCGCTATCTTCTTTTGGCCATACCGGATGGACAGGCACTTCTTTATGGATTGATCCAACCACACAAACCTGGGTAATCATTCTAACTAGTCGAGTCCATCCTATCCCTGCTAAGCATAATCAATTAATTCAAGATAGACGAACCATCGCTAATATTATTTCTGCAAGCCTCACTGATATCCATACCTCTCAGAAAAATAATACCGGGCCTGGCGAATTGCAACGAGCCTATGCAAGAAGAAATATATCTTCAAAATAATTTTTATGTCACAGCAATGACACCTTGCGCTCTAACTGACCGAGATTTTCAGGATGGTTGTCGCGTGAAGAAAATTAATTTCAAGCTACAGAAGTACTAAAGGCCACCTCTAAAAATTTGCAGAGTCTTTCTCTTCTACAAAATAAGTATTTAACTCACCCAACCCTTTTACAGTTAAATTAGAGCGAGGCGTGAAAGTATAATCTTCTTTATTAGTTAATGCTTGGAAGGTTTCCTCAGTGATTTGTATTTTATTTTTTTCACTGGTGGATTGCATACGACTAGCGCGATTAACCGCGTTACCCCAAATATCAAAACTAAATTTAGTTTTACCAATGACCCCTTCAGTAATCATACCAGAATCAATACCTACTCTAACTGAAAAATTTGTTTTATGATTTAAATTAAAATGTTTCATGGCTAAAATAATTTGGATACCTAAGTCTACCGTATTTTTAGCATGGTCCTCTCTATACTCCGTCAGACCTGATGCGGCCATATAAGCGTCCCCAATCGTTTTAATTTTCATTGCATTATATTTACCACAAATCTGATCAAATAAGGTAAAAATATTATCAAGAAATTGCACAACTATTTCAGGGGGTTTATCTAATGAATATGTAGTAAAATCTGCTATATCAATAAAAATTATTGAAACGTGATCTACATTTTTTGCAAGGAATTGTTTTTTGTGTTTTAACTCTTTTATCACAAAGTCCGGGAAAGTATTTGCCAGCAAATCCTCATTTTTTTGATTGGCTAGAGACAATTCTCTGGAAATCCAAAAAACCAAGGTGACAACAAATAGCAAACTAACCACAATAAATAATAACATATTAAGGCCAAGCCAATGGATGCGTTCAAAAACTTCGGAGCGATCATATTTAAGCAGCATGCCCATATTAAGCTGAGGCACATAACGGTAAACAGCCATTATTCCTTTACCATTCCCTTCCAATTCAACTGGTGTACTTGATTCTCCCCGAATAGCTTGCAGTAGGTAGCCTTGAATTTTTTGACTGTCTAGAATATCAATATTTTTTTCATCTATGCCTTCTTTGCTATACATAACAACTACAGGGGTGTTATTAATTAAGGTTGCCAGCAATGTTTCTTCGCTTTTACCATAACCTAATAAACGATCAATAATAGTTTCAATTTTTTGCGCATTAATTCGTATGACAATAATAGCTTTTAAGCTTCCTCCGCCCATAACTGGTCTTGATAAAAAAATATCTGAGGCCGAAGAACGTCGCCCTTCTTGATGAGTGGCAAATAGATAAGGCTCTCGAAGAATTTTTGCCCCTTCATATGAAGAATACACATCCATAGACATTTTACTATCCGCAGAAAGTATAGTACCTAAAATAGCATCATTCTTTAAAGTGTAAATGACCTTACCCGATAAATTTAGTATATAGACGTTATTAATACCTATTTTTTTGCTTAAATAATTTAAATAACTAGAAAAAGGCGCCATTAAATTAGGGTCAAGCACATCTATTTGCCCATTTTTAGCTTGAGAATTCTGAATGGCTTTTAGGAGTGTGGGTAATTCACTGATTTGGTAAAGGTCTATTTTTCTTTCACGAATATAAGAATCGATAACTTCAATCTTTTTCTGTATGGTAGTCATCAAATTGATGTTAATTGCCTGATGTAAGATGGTTTTTGCTATGTGATAAGCAAAAAAGCTGACGAAACACATAGGAATAATCGCAACAATAAGCATCCAAGGAATAATGGCATGACCAGAAAAAATGGTTTGGAAAAATAATCTGATTTTATTCACCCTATTCATCCTTTGACTAGTTACTGAGATTCTCCCAGGCCTCATTCCATTTAGTGTATAGCTGATATTCGAATAAATCCCACTCCGTTTTAGTTTTAGAATTCATATAATTTACTGGTTCAATCGGGCTTTTTGAAGACCAAACGATATCCATCTTCCCTTGGTCGTTGACCTTGGAAATTAAAACTGTACGCCACGCCATGGCATTGAAAGGATCAATATAAATCACACCTGCAGGCGAAGCAATACTTTGACGCAACATAAATCCTCTAATGATATTCGGATTAAGATCTACAGACTGAGTAATAGCTTGCGCTAAACCTTGCGTCCATAATTTTAAACCTGCATACGCCGTGATAGCTGGATCACTAATATTATTTACGTTGCCATATTTTTTTTGATAAGCTTTTAGAAAGGCTTTATTTTCAGGAGTATCAAGTAATGTGAAGTAAGACCAAACTTGGTAATTACCTTTATATTTATCAATACCTATTTTATTAACTTCAGCATCACTCACACTAAAGGATATAACTGGAATACGTTTTATTCCTGTAGTTAACGCATTTAATTGAGTAAAGAAAGCAATATTGGTACTACCATTAATGGTATTTACAATAAAATCAGGTCGTTTTTTAATAATATCGTTAATAACATCGCCTACATCATTACTTCCTAATGGAAGATATTTCACTCCGACAATTTCACCCCCTAATGATTTTACATCAGCAAGAATAATTTCATTAGCGACATGAGGATAAATGTAATCAGATCCTATTAAATAAACCTTTTTTCCATAATGATCAAACATCCAAGAGATCCCAGGGATAACTTGTTGATTTGGCGCAGCTCCTAAATAAACAATATTGTGTGACTCTTCTGTCCCTTCAAATTGAGTAGGATAAATTAACAAATTATTATATTTTTCCACCACGGATTTCACTGCTTTACGACAGGAAGAAGACCAACAACCCACTATCACTTTTACTTTATCTTTCAGGATCATTTTTCTTGCTAAAAAAGCAAAGCGCTCCCAATTAGAAGCGCCATCATAAACAACAGGCTCTAAACGCACTCCGGGTAAAATACCACTTTTATTAACCTCATCGATAGCTAATAAAGTAGCATTGATTATCGTTTTTTCGGTCAACTCCATCGTACCGCTTTGCGAAAACAATACGCCTACCTTAATCACTTCTTTGTTTACCAGAAAATTCCTATAACTATAAACATAATAAAAAATGGCCCCAAAAAACATAAAGGCAATCATAAAAAATATTACATATTTATAATATAATTTCATTATGCAACTGCCCCATTAAAAGCTTGTTTCTATTATAGCATCTATTATAGCATAGATAGTACTTAAATCGATTCGCTAGAAGAATATAGCCCCGCCCTTAGGGCAGGATAAATTTAGTTTTGGAAGAGGTGCGCAGACACCCCTTTCCAACACCGCGCCTTCTCTAAATCAGCCTAAAGGCCGAGGCGTGGTGCTCCTTCCGGCCTAAAAGCCACGGTCTAAGACCATTAAGAATTAAAGATTAACTATACTTTCCTTACTTTTTTCTTTTCAATCTACAACAATGCAAGTAAAGATAAGAAAATAATTACCATGCACAAAGGGATAGTTGGTGCTGCCAACATAATGGCTGCCATAGGTAATTTTTTAATAACTTGCCGAAAAGAAGTAACTAGAATAAACAAATAAACTAGGCTTAAAAAAACCCCAGTCACTATCCAATTTGGGCCACGATGAATAAAAAATAAAGCTAGGCAGAGAGTAGACACATAAAATATAATAAGAAACTTTATTGCGGTAAGTAAATAGCTTTTCCATGTCTCAGGCGCTGACACATCTTTTTCTAGTAGATTCACAGGCTTCTCAATAATCACATTCAGAGACTACTAATAATAACCTGCTAATATTACCTCGATATTAGTAAAAAATCACCCTTATATTTTTGGAAATTTCCATGCATACTCATGCACACTAAGAACTGCTCCACGAATACAATGAAAAGGAATCGATTCTCATGCTTGGACGACTAAATGATTGGTTTGCTACAGCAAAATCTGTTGACACAAGAAACCAAAGCTATGATCGTAGCAACTCAGCGCATCAAGATCTGATTAATGCTCAAATTAACTTATTTAAACAAGCATGGAAAGAGTTGAGAAATTCAGATATCAGTTACGCAGGTATGGGATTGGGAGCCTATGCAATTCGCGCCTATCTATTACCTTATTTAATTCTCGTTCCAACCTTTCTCATCGATGTTGGCTTCATTATTGCTGTAGTTGGCTATTTAAACCATATCCATAACCAACCACAAATGCAGGAGTTTAAGAAGCAACTAGCAAAACTTTTAGACCTCTATCACTGGTGTGAAAAAAGCAACGATATCAATATCACTACAGATGACGCCTTTCTTAAACTCTTAAGAACAATCGCTCCACATGTCCTCGAATACAAAGATATTCAGTTAACAAAGCCCATAGATCCTACGTTGATATCTATGCAATTTGCAGAAATCATGGCTCAAGCGCCACACCGCATTCCACCTGAATTATTAATTGATGCTGTACGTGCACAGCGCATCACAAAAGAAAACAATTCTTCTTGGTTTAGTCTTTTTCATACATCCAGGACGCAAACGAAAAGAATCTTATACAACAATGCAGAAGCACAAGAGGGCTGGAAAGAGTGGGCAGCTCACCAAGTAACATCAATAAAACATACGCTACTAAAAAGATAATACTAAAAATTGAGGAGTAAACTCACGCCACATTGTTAGGGTCTGTTAAATGTTAAAAATCGCATCTGGAAGTGCAATGGGTATATACTTATTTTTTTTCGATTTGTTCGGATAAATGTAATTGATAATCCATTAAACACTGGCGCCTTTCTTGAGTATCCATATTCATCACACCATAAGCAAGAAAAGGACTTAATGGCATGATTCCTACAAATCGCAAAGTATGATGCACCGGGTAAAGTATTTGCTTAATATCCCCATGCATATTACTTGCATCATATGCGCTTTTAGGTGATTGCGTCGTCACAGATAAGATTGCTCGTCTTGAAGTTAATAAACCCGTAGCAAACCATTTTTCTTTGTCATATGCATATCCTGCCATTAAAACTCGATCAAACCAACCCTTCAAGATAGCCGGGGCACTAAACCACCATAGCGGGAACTGAAAAATAACTAGATCACACCAAGACAATTTTTCTTGTTCTGCAATAATGTCCTCAGCAACGTGATGATGTAGATAAGCCTCGCGCTGCATTACTCCATATTGTCGAGGTTGTATAACAGCCGCCCTTTCAAAATCATGCCAAGTTGCAACAGGGTTGAACGATTGCGCATAAAGATCAGATACTCTTACCTCATGCCGTGCCGCTTGAAGTACATTAATCGCCTGCTCTTTTAATGCATGATTAAAAGAATGCGGCTCTAAATGCGCATAAACAATCAATACCCTCATGAAATATCCTTACTTAAAATATCTAACATTGGCTTACGTGCTTCTGGACCATAAAACACACCACCAATTGGAATAACACCTTTAATAGCCGCAGAAACCTTTGTCATCCATTGAGGGCCAAACCCACCGCAAAGCTCAATAAGTTGTACGCCCTCAGATACCAGTTGCTTGGCAATCTCAATAACTTGCTCTTTATTATTCATACTGATACCTATTGCCTTAAAACGACAACTTCCTGAATCCATCGTTGTCACGTGTTGCTCTGCATCAAATCCAGGAGAAAGGAAAATATATGCCCAATATTGTAAAGCCATGCGCGCCCCCTAAATAAAACCAATTTCTTTTTTCACAATATCACATCTTCAGAGATAAAATATGCGCTTTCCCACCTACTTAATAAAGCGTTTTTAACATATCAACATCATATTGATTAAGATTCTTATTGTTAACCAAGCGATCAATTAAATCAGGATTTGCGATAAAAGGACGTCCAAATGCAACTAAATTAAAAAGATCGCTGTTTATCCCGTTTAATGCACTTTCAAATGCATAGCCTCCACAAGCAATCAAATTACCTTGATAATATTTACGCATAAACTCACTCATTGTCATGTCATTTAATTCTTTAAATTTTTGAAAATCATTAAAATTACCAGTATGGACATAAGCAATTTTAATTTTATTTAATTGTTCCAACAAATATCTAAAAACAAAAAAATCCCTTTCATCGCCAAGGACTTCATGCAAATAAGCACCCGGCGATAACCTAATGCCAACACGTTCATAACCGATAGATTCACCACACGCTCTGATTACTTCTAAAGCAAATCTCGCCATATTTTCTGGGCTACCACCATATGCATCTTCGCGCTTATTTGTGTGATGATGTAAAAATTGATCAATCAAATAACCATTCGCCCCATGTAACTCAACCCCATCGAATCCTGCTGTTATTGCATTTGCAGCAGCAGTTGCATAGTTGCTTATTATTTCGTTAATCTCATTTATCGCTGCCGCACGTGACTTTCCATGAGTTAATCCATTACTGCGGAAAATCCTTCCTGTCATAACTGTCTCGGATGGGGATATAGGTAGTTTTCCACCAAGAAAAACGGGATGTGAAACTCGACCCACATGCCATATTTGCATAAAGATCAATCCATTGTTGTGATGCACTTTATCAGCCACCAGCCGCCAATGCTTGATCTGTGAATCAGAAAAAATGCCAGGAATGTTCTTATGCCCTATCGCATCTGGGCTTATTACCGTACCTTCGGTGATGATTAACCCAGCTTCTGCACGCCTTGCGTAATAGTCAGCCATTGCTTGCGTTGGCACCCAGTCATCTGAAGCATTTGCACGCGTCATAGGTGCCATGAGAATTCTATTTTTAAGGGTAAATAAATTATTTAGTTTAAATCCACCCCATATTGAATTGCTATCAACCATATCACGCCTCCTCTGGTTTTTCTGCGCTATTTTTACTTCATCTCACCATAACCACCGCATGAGCTATAGCCATCAATTACTCTCACATGGCCTTCATAAGCTCACGATTTTGCATAACAAAAAACAAAGTAATGACTGCGATGAAGATAAAACTAGAAATAATAATCCCGACATTTTGAAATGATCCCTGATAAAAATAGCCAGCAATCTGTAGACCGAGTGCCGCAAAGATAAGGCGCCCTCCCTGGATGATCGCAGATACTCGTCCCTTTGCTTGTGGCATAAAGTTTAAGCACAGAGGGTAAAGTATCGTGCTCGGGATAATCTGGCCCACGATAAAGGGAAGAAACGCTAGAGTAATAAGTAATGGATTAAAACTATCTAGAACAGCAACCAAAATAATGATTATTAAACTGATAGCGAGTATTTGTATTGAAACATATAACATCTTTTCCTGATTATAATCACTACTCCTAATAATCAAACCATATACTATGCTTCCAGATGCAAATACTAACGCTAACACGCCCTGGTAATAACCAAAATGTGCGAGGCCTACTCCTAAATCTCTCATGTAGAGCAAAGGAGATATCCCAACGAAGATCCAATAGGGAACAAATATAAAAAGTATATTGACAATCAATAGCATCAACGGTTTTGATTGGAATATAGGCATATATCCACGTAGCCCACGCAGAGAAAGCGTCTCCTGATATTGTGGTAATTTATAAGAAGGAATAAGAAACACGGTCATCCCCAATGTAATTAGCCCTAAAATTAACAGCGCTATAAAGTTACCCCGCCAATGAAAATACAGGGTGATATAACTCCCGATGACAGGAGCAATAGCCGCAGCTATGTTCATTGATCCATTCAGCATTGCGATTAAAAACTGTTGCTCTTTAAGGGGATAGAAATCGGCAATGATTAAAAAGCTGAGAATGGCAGGAGCAGCCACTCCAATACCTTGTAAAAAACGGCCAGCAAGAATAAGTTTGTATGATGCAGTCGATAAACACAGAATACTGCCAATTACAAAAATTATGAGACCAAGCAAAATAATTGGCTTACGACCGTAATGATCAGCTAACCCTCCGACAAAGAATAAGCTTAAACAATATCCCGTAAAATTTACCGACAATAAGGCTTCAATCCAAAATGGCGCTAAACTGAAATGACTTTGCAGCTCAGGAAAACTGGGCACAAACAGGTCGAACTCCATCCCCGTCAATAGATCCATAAAAATGACGGTTAATAAGATTACACCCTTAGTAAAAGATTGTTTCATTATGGATGCCTAATTTATACCATCCAACATAGATCACTACTTTATTCCGCATTCCTAACGCAAAACCATTCTTCTTCTGCCACTTAGTACATGCCTTTGAACCTCATCTGACTCCAAGCCATTTAAACGATGCAATGCTTGTTGTGGCGTTAACTCTCGATCCAACACTAAAGTAAGTACAGCATCAGAATACACCTTGGAAAAATGAGGTGGGCCATGGCGCTCCTCTACTGGGGGTTGCCAGGCACGTAAATCTGCTCCACGCAAGCCACGTTCATAGAGCGTATCTAATAAATTAGCTTGATGTTTATTTAATTTATTAACTTCTTGAAGAGCCTGAGTAAAACTTAACTTTTTATCAAGCACCAAAAAAATAATGGCATCACAATGTACTTTTGACAAAGAAGCGCCTTCTGAGGATGGCTGCCACTGCTGGATATCGTCTCTTGTAATAGCATGGCAAGGCAGGTATTCACGAAGATAGTTAATGCATTCTTCCTGAGAAAAATGCTGATTCTTATCAGTTGCAGATGGTGACGAAGAAAAAAACCTTGGTTGCATGACGCCCTCTGGAATTGCCCCTAAAAAACAAGTAAATTATCATATGACAGCGCAAAATTATATACAAACACAAGATCATTTTGTGCTTTTATACCTCCCTTTTGCTTGCTATTCTTTCACAGAGCCTTAACTTCGCTTTTCTAACTCTTCCCAACGTTGATAAGCCTCATCCAGATCGACAGCTAATTTCTTTAACTGCGCGAGAACATAGCTAATCCTCTCTGTAGACTCACGGTAAAATTCCGGATTCGCAATAAGCACTTGTAGTTTAGTTTGCTCTGCTTCTAGCATTTCAATATGTTCTGGTAATGCTCGCAATTCATTTTGTTCTTTATAATTTAATTTTTTTGTTTGGCTAGATTTTTCAGCCACTGATTTTTTGGTTTTTGTTTTCAGCATTACCGGTTGAGAAATAGGCTGTGATAGTTTTTGTCTTACCCAATCTTGATAGCCACCGATATATTCTTCAATATGCCCATTACCTGAAAATACTAACGTACTTGTCACAACATTATCTAAAAACGTACGATCGTGGCTGACTAATAATAAAGTACCTTGATAGTTGATGAGCCATTCCTCTAGTAATTCCAGTGTTTCAATATCCAGGTCATTCGTCGGCTCATCTAGTACGAGTAAGTTGGTAGGTTGACTAAATAACTTTGCTAATAACAAACGATTACACTCTCCTCCAGATAACGCCTTAACCGGAGTCATCGCACGCTGCGGGGTAAATAAGAAGTCAGAAAGATAACTGATAATATGGCGTTTATTCCCATTGATTTCAATAGTGTCACCACCTTGCACTACATT
>Ga0155554_109_pt3 | contig 31445 bp, 31 predicted proteins | sample RifCSPhighO2_12_FD_107211 | JGI IMG/M metagenome (GOLD analysis project Ga0155554, IMG submission 107211) | Gammaproteobacteria bacterium RIFCSPHIGHO2_12_FULL_41_20 | reverse complement strand
CAAGAACTGTTTTTTCAGCAGTTTAAAAATGACTGTCGCATTTGGAGCTAGAATGCACCGGGCAGGTTATTATGTAACCCATTGATTCTATTAAATCGGGGTGACAGGATTTGAACCTGCGACATCTGCCTCCCGAAGGCAGCGCTCTACCAGGCTGAGCTACACCCCGAAAATGTGTTTTAATAAGTTCTATCTACCACAAAACCAGCTAATTGATGTAACGCATCACGATAAGGGGATGCAGGTATGTTTGCTAATATCGCTTGCGCCTTTTGTGTGTAATGTTTTGCCGCGGTAGCAGTGTATTGGATTGCATCGGTGGATTCAATAATTGCTAGGATTTGGTCTAACTGATTACAGGAGCCGGTTTTAATGGCTTCCCTTAATAATTGCGCTTCCTGGGGCTTGCAATGGCGTAGAGCATGAATCAGTGGTAATGTTGTTTTCCCGTCTGCTAAATCATTTCCTACGTTTTTTCCCGTTTCTTGGGCGGGCTGGCTGTAATCTAACGCATCGTCAATTAACTGATAGGCTATACCTAAATAGAAACCGTATTGGCGCATTGTTTCAGTATACTCTTCAGGCGAGGCAGTAATCACGCCGCCGAATTGTGCCGCAATTTCAAAGAGTTTAGCTGTTTTACGTTGGATAATGTCGAAATAAAACTCTTCCGTTGTATCGGGATTTTTGCAATTCATGAGTTGGAGGATTTCACCTTCAGCAATGTAATGAGTGGCAAACGAAAAGATTTCTAATATTCGCGCTATTTTTAAGTCAACAACGACTTGAAATGCGCGCGAATATAAAAAGTCACCGACTAACACACTGGCTTCATTGCCCCAAATGGTATGTGCAGTTTTATGTCCTCGACGTAGGGTGGCATTGTCAACAACATCATCATGTAACAACGTAGCAGTATGAATAAGCTCAATAACAGCAGCTAGATCAACATGGTGTTGTACTTGCGAATTGCATGCGCGTGCGCTAAGCAGCAATAGCAATGGGCGGATACGTTTGCCTCCACAAGTTAAAATATATTGCACCATGTTCTGGATGAGTGGAATAGTAGATTCAAGTCGAAAAATGATAAATTGATCTGTGGCTTCAAGGTCTTTTTGTACAAGCGCTTGTATTGTCTCAAGCTGCATTATTGTAGTCTCATCACGAGTTTATAGCGTTGCATCGTAGGCATCCTATTGGCTTGCTGTCAAGGTGATTATCGGAATTCCTGTTGAAGTTATGAGCGCGAAGAAAACCCCTAATAAATACCGATGGCTCGCAAGCGTTCATGCAGGTATTGCTGAGCAGTATATCTTGCAGAGAGGGGTATATTGTCTGATGGATGTAAGAACAAAGGCATAGAAAGCCGAGAGACATTCTTTGTGTCATCAGGATTTACCACTCGGTGCGAAGTGGATTTATAGTAGTATTCAGTGCACATTTGCAACATATCCCCAATATTCACCACAATACTGCCCGGATCACAGGTGACGGCATGCCAATGTCCTTGCGTATCTAGTACTTCTAATCCAGGTGTGGTAGCAGCTGGCAATAGTGTAATCAGATTGATATCTTCATGGGCTGCAGCTCGCACTGCTTCTGCGTCTGCGTCTATATTCTGATCTAATGGCGGATAATGCAAGATGCGCAGCAGAGTATTCGGGCTATTTTCTATCATACTTTTTAATGGCATAGATAGTTTGGCGGCGACTGGTTTAGGTAGAAAGTCTTCTACCCATTGGAGTAGTGCAGCAGCTAATTGATATAAGTGCTCATAGAGGGTTGAGGAAACTTGTTTTAATGTGGGTGGAATTTTCCCCCATGGGTAGAAATGAAAAAACTCCTTTAAGTCGCTTATTTTTTGGTTTTTTGCCTTTTCAGTGCGAAAGGGAAAGTAGCCATCTTGAGAGGGTCTTTGGTAAGTGTATTGATGCTTAGTATCACTGTAGAAAAACTCTTGCCATTGTTGATACGCTTTTTCAATAAGTTGCGTAGAAATAGGGTGATGGGTTAATACGGCAAACCCTGTTTCTTTTAAAGAATGGCAAAATAAGAAAGGAGCTTGTGGGGAGCGATAGTCTACAGTTAGTACTGGCATACACGTATCCTTGTACATGATTAGCTAGGTAAGTAATTAAAATACCATGAATGATATGGCTTTCTCTATAGACTAGGTATAGGTTGCATAGCTGGAAAAGAGTGTCTATAATTGCTGCTCATTTTTATAAAACTAGATGTTAAAATAAGATGTATGGAGTATGGTTATGCACGCGGTGATAATCAGTGGGGGCAAACAATATCGAGTTACTGAAGGGGATACCCTCAAAGTAGAAAAACTTGCCGCTGAAGTTGGCTCAACAATTGAGCTAGATCATGTGTTAATGTTGATTGATGGTGAAAAAATACGGGTTGGCCGTCCGCTTTTGAATGGTTGCAAGGTATCTGCAGCGGTGGTTTCGCAAGGTCGCCATAAAAAGGTGCGTATTGTGAAATTTCGCCGCCGTAAGCATCATCTAAAATGGCAAGGGCATAGACAATATTATACAGAAGTTAAGATTACACAAATTCAAGCTAGTTAATATAGATGCCGACATTTCGCACCACTGTATTTTTTGTATAAATCGAGGCAAAAATGATGTTTAAAGCGCAGTTTACACGCAAGTAAATGAGCATTTAAAAATCATTTTTAACAAAGAGTTAACAAAAAAGATGAAGGTGCGAAATGTTGGTATATAGATAGGGGATAATGTGTTATGGCACATAAAAAAGCTGGTGGTAGCACACGCAATGGTCGTGATTCTAAGCCCAAATACCTCGGTGTGAAGCGTTATGGTGGTCAATTGGTTAACGCAGGTGAAATTATTGTGCGCCAACGCGGAACGCAGTTTCATCCTGGATTACACGTGGGAATAGGCCGAGATCATACGTTATATGCTTTAAAAGCAGGCCGGGTTGTTTTCAGTGTGAAAGGCCCAATGCGTAAGCGTAACGTTAGTATTGAGCCGGTTGCACAAGAAATAGCAGCTTAAATTACAGCAAATTTATCTTATGGGCACCTCTATAATTTGTCATTCTGAGCGAAGCGAAGAATCTGATTATTTATCAAGCAAAAACTAGATTCTTCGCTTCGCTCAGAATGACAAAAGTCGAAATGGTAATTTCTAGAGGTGCCCTTATATTACAAGAAGCCTCGGCGATGATTAACCGGGGCTTTTTTGTAGGTGTGTTTTTATGAACTTTATTGATGAAGTGAAAATTCATGTAGAAGCGGGCAATGGCGGGAATGGTGCTTGCAGTTTTTTGCGTTTAAAGTTTATGCCATTTGGTGGTCCTGACGGGGGTGATGGGGGGCGGGGTGGCAGTGTGTTATTGCAAGCAGATGAAAATATAAATACGCTGGTGGATTATCGTTATGTGTCTAATTATAAAGCGAAAGATGGGGAAAAAGGACATGGTAGAAACTGCACAGGAGAATCAGGGATAGACCTAGTTTTACGAGTTCCAGTGGGTACCATTGTGTATGACGATGACACAGGCGAATTAATTACAGACTTAGCGGAGCCTGAACAGAAAACCTGTGTGGCTAAGGGTGGGGCAGGAGGGGTAGGCAATGCACGGTTTAAAAGTAGTATCAATCGCTCCCCACGACGCACCATTCCTGGGCAACCCGGGGAAAGGCGTTATTTACGCTTAGAATTAAAGGTATTGGCTGATGTGGGGTTGGTTGGATTACCAAATGCCGGGAAATCCACATTGATTCGCGCTTTGTCTGCAGCACGTCCTAAGGTTGCTGATTATCCTTTTACTACACTTTACCCTTGTTTGGGGGTGGTACGTGTTGGGCAGTTCCATAGTTTTGTGATCGCAGATTTACCCGGGTTGATTGAGGGAGCCTCAGCTGGAGCAGGGCTGGGTATCCGGTTTTTAAAACATGTAGCTAGGACGCAGCTGCTATTTCATGTGGTAGACATTACGCCAGTTGATGGGAGTGATCCCGTGGCGAATGCGAAGGTTATAGCACAAGAGTTGGAAAAATTTAGTCCGGACTTGGTAGAGAAGGAGCGGTGGCTTATCCTTAATAAAATTGACTTGTTATTGCCTGATGAGGCAAAACAACGTTGCGATGCTATTGTGCAGAAATTGCATTGGTGTGGGAAGGTGTTTTGTGTTTCAGGGTTGTCGAAACAAGGGATTAATGAGTTGGCGCAGGCAGCGATGAATTATTTGAATGGGAAAAAGCAGGAGTCTTTGTAATATCTCTATATAACGAAGGAGATTCAAGTTTCCCTCTCCAGCGTGGTTGTTTAATGGAGGAGAGGGTGAGAGGGGATAAAAGCTTCGGGTATATTACGCCGCTTCACCTATTTTTCTAACTTGGGCGATTAGACGGCTTTTATGTCTTGCTGCCTTATTTTTATGGATAATCCCTACTTTTGCCATTTTATCTAGGACCGGGACTGCCTCACGAAAGTTTTTTTCAGCTGAGTTTTTATCACCAGCGGTGATAGCTGCATAGACCTTTTTAATTGCGGTACGAAATGCGGAGCGCATGCTTGCATTATGCTGGCGGTGTTTTTCAGCCTGTCGAATACGTTTTTTCGCTTGCTTTGTATTAGCCAAGGTATTTCTCCAAATTGTGGTTATTGTCTGTGAAAAGCTCGTTAATATGCCTTATTTCTTAGGATATTGTCAATCCAGGCTTAACGTCATAAGATACCTCCCTAAGCCTATCACAGGATGCCGCGGTCTATATGAGTAAAAGCCTTGTCAAATCAACTTCCGTCGTTATCGGTATGACGATGATTTCTCGGATATTTGGATTTATCCGGGATATGGTAACTGCACAGTTATTTGGCGCAGGTATGGCTTTTGACGCTTTTTCTGTGGCCTTTAAGATTCCTAATTTTATGCGCCGGTTGTTTGCTGAAGGTTCTTTTTCTCAAGCTTTTGTGCCAGTCCTGTCAGAATATCAAAAACAGAAAAATTCCACAGAAGTGAAGCAGTTTATTGATGCTATGGCTGGGACATTAGGTGTCGTATTGCTGGGGGTGACGATTATTGGCGTTATTGGTGCGCCTTGGATTGTGCGTGTTTTTGCGCCTGGATTTACTGCACAAGGGGAGCGCTTTGATTTGGCAGTGACCATGTTAAGAATCACATTCCCTTATTTAATGTTGATTTCGCTAACGGCATTTTCCGGGGCTATTTTAAATACCTATAGCCGTTTTTGGGTGGCAGCGTTTACGCCGGTATTTTTGAATATTGCTATGATTTCAGCAGCAATGTGGCTATCTCCACATATGGCAATGCCAATTACTGGCTTAGCTTGGGGAGTATTTATTGCCGGTATATTACAATTATTATTCCAATGGCCTTTCTTAAGGCAATTACGCTTATTACCGCGGCCACGTATCCATTTTCATGATAGCGGGGTCATCAAGGTGTTAAAGTTAATGATTCCAGCTTTGTTCGGTGTATCGGTTTCACAGGTAAATTTGTTACTGGATACGTTATTCGCCTCATTTTTGGTTGTGGGTAGTGTGTCGTGGCTATATTATTCAGATCGTTTAATGGAGTTTCCACTTGGTGTATTTGGTGTGGCAATTTCTACAGTGATTTTGCCGCATTTATCTCGGCACCATGCTACGCAATCAGCAATGCATTTTTCCTTAACATTAGACTGGGCGTTGCGCATGGTATTGTTAGTAGGGATTCCTGCTACCGTGACGTTGGCTGTGATCTCAGGGCCTTTGTTAAGTACGTTATTTCAACATGGCCAGTTTGATGCGCATGCGGTGTTAATGGCGCGCGAGAGTCTTACCGCATTTTCCTTAGGGATCGCGCCCTTTATGTTAGTGAAAGTGTTGGCGGCAGGGTTTTATGCACGGCAAAATATGCGTACGCCGGTACGTATTGGGGTATTAGCGATGATTGCTAATATGGTGTTTAATGGGTTATTGATCTGGCCTTTGGCGCATGCTGGTATAGCGCTAGCTACTTCCTTAGCAGCCATATTAAATACGGGATGTTTATTTTATTTTTTGTGTAAAGAAAAAATTTATGTGCCACGCGATGGATGGTGGTTTTTTTCAACACGGCTCATTTTTGCTAATACTATTTTAGCGATGTGGTTATGGGTAGGTGCTGGGCCATTGTCTGAATGGTTAACTCATTCTATTAGTTGGCGTTTTGTGCATTTGCTGGGATTGCTGTTATTGGCTATGGCTATATACGGTATTAGCTTGTGGTTAGCGGGAATCAGAGTGCATCACTTACTGATTCCTAATCAAAGGTTGGTTACGTAACTTGTCGCTTTGGTTGAGATTTGGAAAGAAGTCTAATAAACATTCAGCAGTTCCTAACACTGTCATCCTGAGCGTCAGCGAAGGATCTTCTTAATAAATCCTCGGTGTTTATTAAGAAGATCCTTCGCTGACGCTCAGGATGACAGTGTTAGGAACTGCTGATAAACATTCTCGGTTAACCTAAATGTGCTCCAGGTGTTTCTCTTGCTTGTGCTGGAGAAAGTAACTGTTGCTGATGTAGCACATCTGCTGTTGTATAGACGTTGTGATATAACCTGCCAGCTTTGTTTTCTAATGCAATTGTTCTAGAGTGTAAACTCGCAACACTTTTTTGCATTTCATCAGTGGCGGCGCGTAAAGTTTGGAGAGAGTCTATGTGAGTTGCTTGTTTGCTTAGAGCTTGACGGATTAACTCTGATGCTTGATTTGCTTGTTGTTCCAATAAGGTTTGATATTTGGCACGTAATGTTTGCCATTCTTCCATGATTCTTTCACAGTCGGGGTGAAGATTGCTATATTGGGTAGCAAATTCCGCTGCGGCTTTTTTCTTTTCTGTAGTACTTTTTTTTAATGTATCTATGCCAGTATTTATTGCTCCTTCTAGGCTGGGTAAGCTAGATTCTCTAGCTAATACCTCGCCAGCACTTGCCATCTTGGCATCATTAACAATAAGAGTTATGAGGGTACGGTCGTCGCGAGGGAGGTTTTGCGCTCCAAATTTGCGTTGAGCAAGCTGAACCATAATGTCCGTTGTACTAAAGCCTTTTACTTTGCCTGAAGTTGCAAATGTGGTTCCGCTTATGCCCATAAGTGTTTCTCAGTTATATCCCTATCTTAATAGTGTAGCGTAAAAAAGCAAAATAGCTCCAGGAGTTCCAGCTACACTTCCGCTTTAGCGCTGACTGGTTTTACATGTATTTGGCCAAAGGGGGTGGTCTGGATTAATTCAATGGCTTTTTCTTTTAATAACTCTAGCATTGCTAGAAATGATACGACAACCCCAATTTTACCTTCTGCAGAGCGAAATAGCCGGGTGAAGCAAATATGTTCTTGCGTAGTTAATAGTGACAAGATATGTGACATGCGCTCACGCACGGATAAGGGTTCTAGCTGAATTTGGTGGCTCGCTTGTAATTCAGCACGTTGTAAAACATCAAGAAATGCACGTAATACTTCTTGTAGGTTAACGGTAGGCTTGGGTTTTTCGATAGCAATCGGACCTGTTTCTGCATGAGCAAGAAAAGTATCGCGCTCTTGGCGAGGTAGTTTATCCAGTGATTCTGCTGCCTGTTTAAAACGCTCATACTCTTGTAAGCGGCGTACTAGTTCTGCTCTGGGGTCTTCTTCCTCTGCTACAGTGGTTTCTGGTTTGGGTAATAGCATGCGCGACTTAATTTCCGCTAGAATAGCTGCCATTACCAGGTATTCTGCCGCTAGCTCTATGGATAATTCACGCATTAAATCCACGTATTTAATGTATTGTCGGGTTACTTCAGTAATAGGAATGTTTAAAATATCGATATTTTGCTTTTTAATCAGATACAGTAGTAAGTCGAAAGGCCCTTCGAAGGCTTCAAGAAATATACGCATGGCATCGGGAGGGATATAAAGATCCAGCGGCATAGAGGCCAACCTTTGACCATTCACGATGGCAAATGGTTTGTCTATGGCAGTATCTAGAGTCATATTCATATTTGTCAATGTCATGAGAACAATATGATAATATTATCCTAAAATGGGCTTAGATGTTAGCAGATATGCATACAATCGATATTGAACATGCGGTTACAGTTTTACGCCAAGGGGGGCTAGTTGCCTTCCCGACAGAGACTGTATATGGATTAGGGGCCGATGCTCAGAATGCTACTGCCTTACAAAAGGTGTTCTCTGCTAAGGGCCGGCCAGTGGATCATCCGTTGATTGTGCATATAGCAGACAGACAGCAGTTGCTGGATTGGGCAGTGTCGGTATCACCCGTTGCTGAGCAATTGGCGCAAGCTTTTTGGCCAGGGCCGTTAACGCTTATTTTAAGGCGTGCTCCTCATGTATTGGATATTGTTACCGGTGGGCAAGAAACAATAGGATTACGCGTGCCTAATCATCCTATTGCGCAAAAATTGCTGCATGGTTTTGGTGGTGGAATTGCTGCTCCATCAGCCAATCGTTTTGGGCATATTAGCCCGACGACAGCGGAAGCTGTAGTAGACGAACTGGGCGCAGCTGTGGATGTTATATTAGATGGTGGGGCATGCGAGGTGGGTTTAGAATCAACAATTATAGATTTAAGTCGTGATCAACCGGCTATTTTACGACCTGGAGCGATTACTGCAGCAGACATTGCAGCTGTTCTGGATTGTGTCGTACCTTACTCACACCAAGATGCACCGCGTGTTTCTGGGATGATGCTAATACATTATGCGCCGCGAACACGTACGCAATTGGTTGCTGTACACTTTCTTCCTGCTTTTTTGCAGCGCTTAACATTCGAGGATTTGCCTGTGGTGTGTCTTGCGCGCCGACATCCTGTTTGGCAGCGTGACAAGCTGACATGGGTGGTGATGCCAGAGCGTTCTCAGGATTATGCGCACGAGTTATATCGAGTGTTACGGGATGTAGATAAAGGTGGGTTTAAACGCATTATTATCGAGAGTGTGCCAGAGGATGCTGCTTGGGATGCAATTCGCGATCGTTTGCAACGGGCCACAGGTAGTGTTCTGCACGTGGTGAGTTAGGGCAACTTGGACCCTACCAGGAATTCTCGGTGAATAAAGAATAACAAGCAAAAGGGAGGTATAAAAGCACAAATAAAGCGCAGGAGGCTGGAAGCCGACGAGCCATTGTGCGTTATACCTCCCTTTTGCTTGTTATTCTTTATTCACCGAGAATTCCTGGGATCCTACTGTCCCTGTGCTAAAGTAAATCCCGGTTCGCCATCGAAAGTGTATAAGTTTTCTGTTTTGATCACATCCAAACCCAGTTGATTAAGCTTTACCAATAAGCGCAACACTTCTGCATAAGTAATGGGCGTTAAATGTTTTAAGTCAGACGTGGATTGAAATCGGCAACAGCAATGATGAATATTGGAGATTTCACCAGTGATTTGTGGCCAGATTTTTAAGCCGCGGCTTGTGATGGTAATTAATTGCAGTGATTCAGAAAGTGTTTTTATTTTTTCAGCTAATTGATTAGGTGAGTCGGTGGCATTGTCTAGAAATATATCTACACCTACCAGTACCTTGGTTGCGACGGCTCTTTTGCGTTCTCCATAGCATTCAATACGCGCATAGGCGCCAGTTTTGTAATGCACGGGTTTAAAATGGGAGGGTTGTTGACCTAATCTCTCAATAATGGCTTGTGTAAAACGCTCGGTAGATGCCTTTTCTTTGCTATGTTGTGTATTATAAATATCAGCGGTATGGATGCCCTCTTCTAGCGTTTTTAGCCAGGCATTCTCAATCAGCGTTGCTGTCTCGGGTTGATTAATATGAATGAGCATTTGTACCGCCGCATTTAATAACCCAGAGGGGTTAGCGATATGCTTTCCAGCAATATCCGGAGCTGAACCATGAATTGCTTCAAACATGGCGACATGATTGCCGATATTGGCAGATCCGGCTAATCCTACCGATCCTGTTATCTGTGCTGCTACGTCAGATAAAATATCGCCGTATAAATTCGGAGTAACAATGACATCAAAGCGTTCTGGTTGGGTAGCAACAAGGGCAGTGCCAATGTCGACAATCAGATGCTCAGCCTGAATGTCTGGATATTCAGTAGCAATTTCATTAAATACCCGATGAAATAAACCATCAGTCATTTTCATGATATTGTCTTTAGTTAAACAGGTGACTTTTTTGCGATTAAACTTACGCGCATACTCAAATGCGTAATGCACAACACGCTCACAGCCGGGACGGCTAATTAATTTCAAACATTGGTATGTGTCATCGGTTTGTCGGTGCTCAATGCCGGCATACGTGTCTTCTTCATTTTCTCGGATAATAACTAAGTCTACATGTGGGTAATGAGTCGATATAAAAGGATAATAAGAAGTGCAAGGACGCACATTAGCAAACAATCCTAGCGTTTTACGTAACGTCACATTAAGACTTTTATAGCCTCCGCCCTGTGGGGTGGTGATGGGGCCTTTGAGTAGAATGTGTGTACGTTGCAGAGATTGCCAAGCATCATCAGGAATGCCTGAGGTATAGCCTTGGCGATAAATTTTTTCACCGACTTCGATGGTTTCTGTGGTGATTTGGGCTTTAGCTGCATGTAATACAGCTAGAGTAGCAGTTAAAATTTCTGGACCAATACCATCGCCATAAGCAATGGTAATGGGGGTATTAATGGCCATAAGCTGATCCTCATCCTAGTACAACGATGTCCGTGGTTCTGTGGCACAATCAGATACACAAGTTTTTAACATGGCGACAATATTCTCCATGCGCATAGAGCGTGATCCCTTAATTAAGACGGTAGCAGGTGCATGTAACAAGGGTTTTACTGCTTCTGCCACTTGCTGTTGATTGTTAAAGTGTTGTGCTTTTTCACCAAAACCTCGGCTTGTTTCTGCAGAAAATTGTCCGAAAGTAAATAAATAATCAATTCCGGAGTTTTTAATGCTTTGTCCGGCGTGAAAATGTAATGCTTCAGTTTGTGGCCCAAGTTCTTTCATGTCGCCAAGAATAAGTATTTTTTTGCCATCTTGTGAAGCAAGCATGTCAATCGCAGCACCTAATGAAGCGGGATTGGCATTATAGGTATCATCAATTAAACGAATACCTTGGCCGATGGGATAAATCTGTAGCCGGCCAGGGGCAGAACGCACACTTTCTAAACCCGCTTTAATCGTGGGTAAGTCGATATTGACAGCTAAGGTTGTAGCAGCAGCAGCTAATGCATTCATAATGTTATGTCGACCAGGTAAGGGCAAGTGAATGTCAATGTGCCCCATGGGTGTTTGTAAAGTAAATACAGGAGAAATATTAGAGGCAGAAGCAGAGATAACCGCCGTAACATCTGCTGTTTGTTGTATGCCGAAGGTGAGAAACTCATGTTTACCCAAAAGATTTTTCCACAAATCAAAAAAAGCATCATCGCGATTTAAAATGCCAATTCCGTGAGGTTGTAATCCCAGAAATATTTCCCCTTTCGCGCGAGCCACACCGATGACGTCTTGTAAGCCTTCTAAATGGGCTGGAGCAGCATTATTAATTACCGCAACGCTAGGTTGAGCAATCTTGGTAAGGTAAGCGATTTCGCCGGGATGATTCATTCCCATTTCTAGGACAGCATAGCGATGTTGCTTATCAAGACGAGTTAGGGTTAATGGTAGGCCTAGATGATTATTAAGATTACCAGTTGTGGCTAACATATGTGAAGGATTGGCGCCACAGGCGGCTTGTAAAATAGAGGCAATCATGTTTTTTAATGTTGTTTTGCCATTACTGCCTGTCACAGCTATTAAAGGTAAAGTAAATTGTTTACGTTGTGCTGCAGCAATTTTACCTAGTGCAACAATGGTATCACTAACCGCAACTTGGGGTAATGTGGAGGCTACTTTATGTTGGACGAGTGCAGCATGCGCGCCTTGACGCTGTGCTTCTTCAATAAAGTTGTGGCCATCTGCATGTTCCCCAGTAATCGCAACAAATAAATTTTGTGGCTGTAGAGTGCGTGTATCAATACTGACCCCTGTGTAGGTGATATTAGGTGTATCTGTGCTAGTGTTGAGAATCTTTGCGAGTGTGGCCAAGGTATTTTGAATCATGTTGTATCCTGATTAAGAAAAGGGAGCCTTTTTTAAACCTATAAAACTCGCGCCCAACTGCCGTTTCTAGGTTAAAGTATCCATATCATAGCGTTTTTTATGGCAGGGAATCTATAGAGGTTCAAGACAGCCCTCTATACATGACGAAAATTCTGGCCGTTCGCCCTGAGCTTGTCGAAGGGCTTTTCAGTGTTACTTTGTGCTTTGAGATAGCGTACTTTAATCTATGGTTTTTTTTGATTTCAAAATAGGGTAATCCAGAGTGGATAATCACTCTGGATCGGTACATTTATAGATTTATGCGCGTTGTAAGTGGGTGCTAAGATTTCTATTTGCAGGGTCAATTTTAACTAGGTCACCCGTTGCTGCGTCAATTAAAAAGGTTGGCCAAGCTAGGATGTCTAATAAAGCAATAGGCTGAAACTTGGTGTTAACTACCATGGATTGATCTGCATAGCCTGACTTTTTCAAGGTAACACTTTTTCCACCATAAATATAAGTGGGCAAGGTCACTGTTGCTGGAGTGGTGCCGTATCGCTGGTTATCTACATAAATTGCTGCGCCAGATGGTTTAGAATCCACTTTTACTACGCGAGTATTATCACCGGCAATACTTGCGCAACCCCCAAGTAATGCGATGCAGATAGAAACCAACCCCAATTTGAGTGTTTTCATTATTATATCCCCTAAGTTAAAAGTGGCCTGATTTTACTTGCAGACCAACAAGAAAGCAATAGAATGACTATTGCTTTGATAATGACAAAAATGCGCCAGTCCGTCGTGGATTTACATCCTCAAAATTTTATGCAGATGGTTTGATATTTGCTTCTTCTGTTATGATAGAGTTTATTCAGCCCAAGGTATCCCTTTTCTACCATTACATTGTTACAATACTCGCCATTTACCTAATAATAAAGGTGGGTTATGACACCGGTCCGTACTCGATTCGCACCTAGTCCTACAGGATATCTGCATATTGGTGGTGCACGTACTGCATTATATTGTTGGCTATATGCGCATAAAACACAGGGAAAGTTTATTTTACGCATTGAAGATACAGATATGGAGCGGTCTACACAAGAATCGATCCAAGCCATTCTAGATGCTATGGATTGGCTTGGTTTAGGCTATGAGGAAGGTCCATTTTATCAAACTAAGCGTTTTGCCAGATATGCAGAAGTGATTGAGCAATTACTACATGAAGGCAAGGCTTATCGTTGTTATTGTTCTAAGGAACGCTTGGAGCAATTACGTATTGAGCAAATGGCGAAAAAAGAAAAACCACGTTATGACGGGCATTGCCGTAACGCTACTATTGTGCAAACGGGTACCTATGTGGTGCGATTTAACAATCCAACCCAGGGCATAGTCGAGTTTGATGATTTGATTCGTGGTCGTTTAGTGTTTGCTAATACGGAATTAGATGATTTAATTATTGCACGTAGTGATGGTACGCCCACCTATAATTTTTGTGTGGTTGTGGATGATTGGGATATGCAAATAACGCATGTGATTCGCGGTGATGATCATATCAATAATACACCTAGGCAGATTAATATATTACGTGCTTTAGGCGCAAATTTACCGTGTTATGCGCATTTGCCAATGATTTTAGGGAGCGATGGTAAGCGGTTATCGAAGCGACATGGTGCAGTAAGCGTAATGCAATACCGTGACGAAGGCTATTTGCCCGAGGCGTTATTAAATTATTTAGCGCGATTAGGTTGGTCGCACGGTGATCAAGAGATTTTTTCCTTAGATGAGTTGATTCAACTATTTGAAATTCATGATATCAATCGCTCTGCAGCAGCATTTAACCCAGAGAAGTTGTTATGGGTTAATCAGCATTATTTGAAAACCAGTGATCCGGAGTATATAGCGAATATATTAGCATGGCATATGCGCCAATTAGGCGTTGATATTCGCCAGGGGCCTTCTTTAACTGAAATCGTGCTAGCACAGCGTGAACGTGTGAAGACATTACAGGAAATGGCGGAGCGCAGCAGCTATTTTTATCAGGATATAGAATATACGAGTGAAATGGGCGTGCATTTTACAGCGGAGCTAAAACCCGTATTGGCCAAACTATATAATAAATTGGAGGATTTATTAGATTGGACAAAAGAATCCATTCACCAGGCTGTGGCAAGCGTGGCTGAAGAGAGCGGATTAAAGCTAGGGAAATTAGCTCAGCCTGTACGTATTGCCGCTACTGGCGGCACAGTATCGCCACCGCTTGATGTGACGCTGTTTTTACTTGGTCGTGAGCGTACCCTTAATCGTTTACATAGGGCGATTAGATAAATCATTGACAAAACCGGCAAGGCTTCTCTAGAATCGCTGCTCTCCTATGTTGAAGTATGTATGCACGAGGGGGCTATAGCTCAGCTGGGAGAGCGCTTGCATGGCATGCAAGAGGTCGGCGGTTCGATCCCGCCTAGCTCCAATTATTACGTACGTCCCCATCGTCTAGAGGCCTAGGACATTGCCCTTTCACGGCAGTAACAGGGGTTCGAATCCCCTTGGGGACGCCAATGAAAATAAATGAAGTAATGCCTCATGCCTATCCATAAAGTTAAATTACTTAATCGTGAAGAAGTAGCCAGTAATACGGTGATGTTCAGGTTTGAAAAGCCCGCTGGATTTGCTTTTAAGCCGGGGCAGTACGGTGGTTTTACATTAATTAACCCACAAGAAACCGATGCCGGTGGAATTACACGCCGGTTTTCATTCCTAAGTACGCCGGACGATGGTGAGTTGGCTATTGTGACGCGTATTCAACAATCTGCTTATAAACGTGTTTTAAATGCATTGCCAATAGGCAGTGAAGTCAAGCTAGCTGGACCAAGTGGTACCTTTACTTTGCATAACGATGCGCATATACCAGCAGTATTGATTGCTGGTGGTATTGGTATTGCACCTTTTTATAGTATGCTGCGCTATGCGGCATATCATGTGTCTCCCCAAGACTTATTTTTGTTCTACGGTAATCAAAACCTGAAGAATACAGCGTTTTTAGCTGAATTAATGCAATTGCAAATGCAAAATCCACATTTCAAACTTATTGCGACTATGGATAAGGCAGAGGATACCTGGCAAGGTGAGCGGGGCTTTATTACCAGTCAGTTGCTTAAGAAGAATATTTCAGCAGTGATGATACCTATTTATTATATCTGTGGTTCACCAGCTATGGTGACTGTGTTACAAGAAACCCTGGTTGAAATGGGTATTGATGAAGATAAAATTCGCGTTGAAGATTTTCCAGGGTATTAGAAAACAAGCAGAATGGGACACATGCATACAGATACTCATACCTACTACATGGCGTTAGCCTTGCAGCTTGCAGAGCAAGGGCGTGCCACCGTATCACCTAATCCTATGGTTGGGTGTGTTATTGTTAAAAATAGCCATATTGTCGGCCAAGGCTTTCACCAGTGTGCAGGCGAACCGCATGCAGAAGTCATTGCATTGTGCGCAGCAGGTGCAGAATCAGCTGGGGCAACGGTTTATGTGACGTTGGAGCCGTGTTGCCATTATGGTCGTACGCCGCCGTGTATTCAGGCATTAATCACAGCAAGGGTAGATAAAGTTTATGTGGCGTGTTTGGATCCGAATCCATTAGTGGCAGGCAAGGGTGTGGCAGCATTGCAAGCTGCAGGTATAGCAGTAGAAGTAGGGATGGGTGAGCAAGCGGCACAGCGGCTTAATGAGGTATTTTTTCACTATATTACATACAAACGGCCTTTTGTTATTGCAAAATGGGCTATGTCTTTTGATGGCAAAACGGTCACTAACCCGCAAGATTCTCGATATATTTCTCATAAAGATTCATTGCGACACATACATCATTTACGTCAACATGTAGATGCTATTTTAATTGGTGCGCACACGGCACGTCAGGATAATCCACAGTTAACCGCTCGTTTTACTGCAGATGCTAAGCAGCCATTACGAATTATTTTATCTAGTCATGATGATTTACCGGTAGATTTAAAAATATTCGATGCACATTTACCTGGAAAAACTGTAATTGCTACTACCGCGAGTAAACAAGAATCAATGCAACACCATGAGGTTATCATTTTGCCCGCGGACAATACTGGACGAGTGAGTTTAATGCATTTGTTAGAGGAGTTAGGCAAAAGAGAGATAACTAGTTTGTTGGTGGAGGGGGGGATGACAGTGCATGCGAGTTTTTTTAATGCCAACCTAGTCAATAAAATTCATGTTTATTTAGCACCGGTTATTATTGGCGCATTGCCAGTAAAGCAACCAGTGAAAAATGTACATTGTGAGCAGGTGGGGCGCGACTTTTGTTTTAGCATGGATTTTTAAATATGTTCAACGGTATAGTGGAAACCATTGGTAGTGTGAGCAATCTGGACGTCGAGCAAGACTGTGTTCATTTTGCTATTACCCCTAAAATAGCATTTACCGATTTAAAGATAGGTGACAGTGTTGCTGTGAATGGTGTGTGTTTAACGGTAACAGCCATATATAATGATGTTTTTTATGTCACCGCGGTTCCAGAGACATTACGCTTAACGAATCTTAGTCAGTTAATATTGGGCAGCCAAGTAAATCTAGAAAGAGCATTGCGCGTTACTGACAGAATAGGCGGACACTATGTGCAAGGGCATGTAGATGCAGTAGGCAAGATTATTAGCATACAAGCGGATGGTAAAGCGGCGTTGCTAGTTAAGATCAGTTTTCCATCGGCATTAACCCCGTATATTGTTAATAAAGGTTATATAGGGTTAGATGGGATGAGTGTGACTGTTGTTGTAGCTGAAAACACATGGTTTTCTGTTACACTGATTCCACATACACAACAAGTGACTATAGTGAACCAATACCAAGTAGGTACAGAAATTAATATCGAAGTAGATATTTTAAGTAAATATGTAGAAAAACTGATGAGGGCAGAAACATGCATCCAGCCATTACTCGCGTAGAAACTGCGATTAACCATTTACGCCAGGGAAAAATGGTGATTTTGACGGATAATCCTAATCGTGAAAATGAAGGTGATTTGATTTTTCCAGCAGAGATAGCTACTGCAGAAATAGTGAGTTTTATGCTACGGCATTGCAGTGGCATTATTTGTTTGCCTATGACTATTGAGCAATCTAAAAAACTCGATCTTCCTCTTATGGTTCCGCGTAATGATAATACGAGTTCACAACGTACCCCTTTTACGGTATCCATTGAAGCTAGAGCAGGAGTATCTACGGGCGTGTCGGTCACGGATCGTGTGCGCACTATTCGCACGGCTGCGAATGTACAAGCAACAGCGGCGGATATTGTGAAGCCCGGGCATATTTTTCCATTACAGGCAAGAGCAGGTGGTGTACTGGAGCGTAATGGCCATACTGAAGGATCTGTTGATTTAATGCGGTTAGCAGGGTTTAACCCAGTGGCAGTGTTGTGTGAGGTGATGAATCACGATGGCACCATGGCGCGAGGGGAAGCGTTAACGCAATTTGCGAAACAACATAATCTTGTCATAGTGTCAATAGATGATCTTATTATTTATCGCTTAAGCCATGAAAACTTTATTAGTGAAGAAGCTTCCGCAGAATTACCTCTAGAGTCTTATGGCGAGTTTAATATTACGGTTGCTCGAGATAAGATTAAAGATCATGAGCATGTGATATTAACAAAACCGCCGCTATCAACGTTACCTATGTTAGTGCGAGTGCATTCTTCTTGCATTACCGGCGATATATTTGGTTCGAGGCGATGTGATTGTCATCAGCAATTAAATTATTCACTGCAGAGAATCAGTGCGGAAGGTGGCATGTTAATTTATTTACATCAAGAAGGGCGTGGTATTGGCTTGCTAAATAAAGTGAGAGCCTATGCATTACAAGAGCAGGGGTTTGATACAGTAGATGCAAATACACGCTTAGGACTGCCTGTAGACGCGAGAGAGTATTATATAGCAGCAAATATTTTACGTAATCGTGGTATTCAACACATACGCTTACTCACTAATAATCCAGCTAAGGTTAGCGATTTAAAAAAATATGGCATAACGAACATAGAGATGGAAGCGTTGCCAGTTTTTTCTAACGAGATCAATAAACATTATCTACAAACAAAGAAAGAAAGGTTGCAGCATTTATTCGATGTTTAGGGAGTGCTGGAATGGAGAGAAAACACATGAATAATACTCGTATTGCAATCGTTGTTAGCCAGTTTAATCAGGTCATTACTGATGGGTTGTTACGCGGTGCGCTATCGCGTTTACATGAGCTTGGAGTATCTGCGCAACATATTATCATTATGAAAGTACCCGGTGCTGTAGAAATTCCATTAACTGCGAAATTATTAGCGCGCTCAAAACAATACCAAGCAATTATTTGTTTAGGTGCAGTAATTCGTGGCGAAACAGATCATTATGATTATGTTTGTCAGCAGGTTAGCTATGGGTGTCAGCAAGTCATGCTTGAATTTGATATTCCTGTTATTTTTGGCGTGTTGACTACGCAAACTATGCAACAAGCCCAGGATAGAATTGGCGGTAGGATGGGACACAAAGGTGTAGAAGCAGCAGATGCAGCTATGGATATGCTCAATATTGTTAATACGATAAACTGCTATACTTAAAGTGCAACCACCAATAAGGAGCAATGACGTGGAGATTGAAGCACTATTAACAAGGAGCGTCAATCAGCAAGCGTCTGACTTACATATTTTACCTGAACTAAGGCCATTGATGCGCATTTATGGTGTGCTTACTACCATCAAAGATGTTGATCCGTTTTCACCGGCAGATACCAAGAGATTATTGTACAGTGTGATGACCCCTGAGCAGCAGAATACCTTTGAGCGGCATTTAGTATTTGAAATGGCCTTATTATTACCCGGTGTGGGTAATTTTCGAGTTAGCGCTTTTCACCAATCGCGCGGTGTTGCTGCGGTATTTCGTGTTATCCCAGAGAAAATACCAAGTTTTGAAGAGTTAGTGTTGCCAGAAGCACTAAAACCCTTGTTAGGGTTATCACAGGGGTTAATTTTAGTGACAGGCCCTACTGGTTCCGGAAAAAGTACCACCTTAGCAGCCATGATTGATTATATAAACGCGTTTCGTGCTTGTAATATTATTACGATTGAAGACCCTATTGAGTTCATTCATTGCAGCAAACGCAGTGTTTTTAATCAACTACAGGTGGGGCGTGATACACCCGATTTTGCTACTGCATTACGTGCCTCATTACGCCAGGATCCTAATGTGATTTTATTGGGGGAGCTACGTGATTTAGAAACTATGCGTTTAGCATTAACGGCGGCAGAGACAGGCCATTTAGTGTTAGCTACCATGCACGCTTCTTCTGCGCCTATCGCGATTAATCGATTTGTAGATGTGTTTCCTTCAGAGGAGAAGAATCGCGTACGCACTTTATTATCAGAGACTTTACAGTCAGTTATTTGTCAGACATTGGTGAAAAGGCTTGCTGGTGGGCGTATTGCTGCTTTTGAAATTATGATGGCTTCTCCAGCAATTCGCCATTTTATTCGCCAGGATATGGTTCCACATATGGAGTCTACCATGCAAACCAGCGGTGATAAGGGTATGTGTACGCTTGAACAGTACTTGCATAAGTTAGTGACCAAGGGTGCAATTACCAGCATGGTCAAAGACAATGTTATTGCAAATCGTAGTACCTTTAAAGATAAGGAACCGCACAAAGGTCGGCATTATCGATAAATAAATAGGCTCTGTAATAGGTTTGCGGCAGCAGTTAGTCTACTTCCCAGAGTTTTTTTGGTTTGAAAACAAATTTCATATAAGTTTGCTGTTTGGTTTTTTTCTAACAAGTAAGTATCACTTGTTTGTAACGCATCAACCAGCTGGAGATCAAGAGCTTGTTGTCCTAACCAATGCTCACCAGTGGCAACCTTATGCATATCCACTTGTGGGCGGTATTGCATAATTAACTGTTTAAAAAGTTGGTGAACTTCTTCAATTTCTTGTTGCAGTTTTTCTCGCGCTTCTTGTGTGTTATGACCAAATAACGTAATGGTACGTTTAAATTCTCCGGCGGTATGTTGTTCAAAATCGATGTGTTTTTCTTTCAATAGCCGATGAAAATTAGGTAACTGTACGATGACACCAATAGAGCCAATAATAGAAAAGGGGGCGGCAAGGATTTTATTGGCGACGCATGCCATGAGATAGCCACCGCTGGCCGCCATTTTATCGATGATGACGGTTAAGGGAATGTTTTTTTCACGTATTCGCAATAATTGCGATGCAGCTAGGCCATATGCATTAACTAATCCTCCAGGACTTTCTAGGCGCACCACGACTTCATCTTTTGTTGTGGCTATGCTTAATATTCCAGTTATTTCCTCACGCAGATTAGTAACACCTGAGGCTTTAATATCGCCATTGAAATTCAAGACGTAGATATTTTTTGATTTCTCTGCAGATTTGCTTTTTGTTTTTTTTTCTTTTTTAATAGTTTTTAAAAATTGTTTAAATGACTTTTTAGAAGATATCTCACGTAGCAACTCTTCTTTGGTGTCCTGATATTTTTCATTTAAATTTTTAATCTGCAATCGGCCATATGCTTTGATTTTGCTGCGACTAATAATAGCAATGATGCCGGACAATAGTAGTAAGGCGACGAGCAATATAATAAATGCTTTAGCAGTAAATAAACTAAGTTGCATGAAAAAATCTAGCATAAATAACTCCAATTCCCTAAAATGCATTTGCGAAGGGTCGGTTTGTAAGCCGTACCCAAAGTTGATCTGCATATTGTGCAACCGCTGTCTCATCAGCCAAAACGCCACCCTCAGTAGCATCGTAATAATGCTTTGCTGTCCAAGGAGCCTGAAGATGCAATATAGGATAGCTTGCCGCCGCAATAGCACGTTCACCATAACCAGAAAGTGAATAAATTCTATTTCCGTGCAAGATTTCTTTTTCAGTCACGCTTTCGCCCATGCGTTGATAAACTGCTATCAAATCATGCACTGGAACCCACCATTGGTGAGGAAAGTCTAGCCAGAGATTTTTGTCAACCAGAGCAAGTAAGTCAATACCTAAATCTCCGAAGTTATGCGCTTTTTCCCAATTACCCTTGAAATCTTGTTGTGCGGATTTATTATAAAATGTCCAGTGAATTACCACATCCGAAACACGATGAGTGGCACAGCCAAACAAAAATGCTACCAATCGAGGATTTTCAATGACGGGGTCTTGGTATTTTGCACGCAAATAATCTGCAAAAGCAAAAATGAAAGGATCCCAGTGCGACATTTCTCCGTAATGAGTATCTTTAACATAGCCTGTATCAGGATAGTTGGAGCCGACAAGATAAGCATCCATATTGTTTTGTAACAATGTACGCAATTGCACATTGCTCATTTTCGCAATGGATTCTTTCGCAATGAACATGTGTATGATGCCGCCGCCAGCATATACGTACGATGAGAAAAATAATATTAACAACGTGAGAAATGGTTTCATATATAGGTGCTCCTTGCAAGGCATTATGGCTAACGTTTCGGTTGAATAAGTAATATATTATAAGTCACCAAGCGCTGCCGTTTATTTTTTCGAGTAAGAGTCACTAATTTCCATTCGAATTTTTTTGATGGTTTAGTAAATAGCATTTCTGGTGTGATATCGATTTCATTGCTACGCCGTCTAAATAGCCAATTATAAGTGCGTGGCACAGGGTTGATTGTTCCTACCCAAAGCGGTTCGCGAGTGTCTTTAATAATACGGTTAGCTTGCCAAAGGCGTATTACTAATATTTTTTTTGAATTCTCTAGTTTTTTAGTGAGAACGAGTACGGGTTTTTTATCTAAGTAGTCAGGCGAAACTAATGGCAAGAATTCGGTACTTTTGATATCAAGAACGCGATGTAAAACAGCAATCCAATCTCTAGCCTCGGGTATTACCCATCCTTGTTGGAGCAAGGTAGTTTTAATGTCATTTAAATTACCCACCCATTCAATATTAATCCAAATTGAAGGAAAACCAAATAAGCTAACTTGGTGACTGGGCATGAAGTTATTTTCCTTCCACCAAGTAGATCGGGATATTTCTATGGTTGGCCAGTTAAGCTGAGTATAATTAATTTTAGCTTGATCAAAGGTTTTGATATAGAAAACACTATAGCTTAATGTTAATGACAGCAGGATAACACTAAGCAATTTACTGAATTGTAAAGGCGGTTCGGCTTGGCGGTTATAAGACATAACTACTAGCATTAATATTGCGATGCCTAATAGCCAGCCTCCAAGAATATCGGTAAACCAGTGAACACCAAGATAAAGCCGTGATAAGCTAATAATGAGTACTAAAAGCATCCCTAGAAAATACATTATCCAGCGTCGCTTCGGAGCGCAGGTGCTGGCGATAAGTAGAGCTAACCCTATGTAAATAGCGGTTGCTAAGGTGGTATGCCCACTTGGAAAAGAAAATGTTTCTGGGCTGTGAAATAAGCCCCAAGGGCGCGGGGATTTTGCCAGTGTTTTTAAAACAAATACACCGCCAGCGGTAAGTACTCCTAACATGAGGACATGGAAAGCTAGGCGCCATCTTTTTATGCAGCAAAGCCAGATTGTGACTAAGGCTATTAAGGATAAGAGCACTTGTTTCTGACCTAACAGGGTAATGTATAACATGGGTTGGTCGAATGTTGCGGTACGCACACTACGAAATAGATGAAATAAGGAGTTATTAACGAATATATTTGCTGCACCTACCAGCTTGATATACGTTAATAAAGCAATAAACAGTATGCTTATGCAGAGAAAGTAAAAGGCCAAGATTAATTGCCCGTAAGTTTTTTTAATATTATGGTGTTTTAGAATAATAGTGGTTATATGAAAATATTTTGACTGTAATAGGCTTTGCCATACCCAGTTAAGAAATTGATTGATTTGATTGCGTACTAATTTGAAAAGTTGGTAAATAAGCCATAAGCAGAATAGTAAAAATAACCCAAAAAACAATAAGGCTAGAATAACATGTAAAGCGATGTCGGGAGGGAGCTCTAGTGAAGCGGCGCCAAGTACAATACCTGGCAACATATAAGCGGGTGCCCAACCGATAGCAGAAACTACATTAGCAATAATAAATCGTGTGGGGTGCATCCCTAGCATCCCCGCAACCAAGGGTACAAGGGCGCGGACAGGGCCTACAAAGCGACCAATAAATACGCTTTTGCCGCCGTGCTTGCGGAAGAATTCTTCGCCATTTTTCAAAATATTAGGATAATGACGAAAGGGCCAAAGATAAGGTAATCTTTCTTTAAAGTGGAACCCAAACCAATAGCTGATCCCATCGCCGACAATAGCACCAAGAATAGCCCAGATAAGAGTGGACCACAGCGAAATAATTCCTGCGCCGGCAAGCGCACCTATTGCTGTCATCATAATGCTGCCTGGAATAATGGTGCCAATAATGGCAACAGACTCTGCGGTGGAAATGAGAAAAACAGCTAAGCCAGCAAGCTGAGGGTGATCATTAATCCATTGTAAAATCAGACTAATATCAGACATTAGCTAACTTCATCTCCCGCTGCTTGTTTGTCTGCATGGTAAGATGATCGCACTAATGGTCCGCTGGCTACATGCGTAAAGCCCAGTGTTTTGGCAATGGTTGCCCATTCAGTGAATTGTGAGGGTGTAACAAAACGCGCTACCGGCATATGATAGCGACTAGGTTGTAGGTATTGCCCTAATGTCACCATATTAATATGATGAGCGCGTAAGTCTTTTAATGTTTGTAATATTTCTGCGTCCGTTTCTCCTAAGCCTAGCATGATTCCTGATTTGGTTGGGATAGCGGGATAGCGTTTTTTGAATTCTTGCAATAGTTGCAATGAGTGCAAATAATCTGAACCAGGACGTGCTTGCTTATAGAGTCTAGGGACGGTTTCAATGTTGTGATTGAACACATCAGGTAAAGCACTCCCTGTCTCATGCAGCGCAATTTCCATACGACCTCGATAATCAGGAACAAGCACCTCAATAGTAATAGAAGGATTTTTCTCGCGTATCGCAGTAATACAAGCACTAAAATGACTTGCTCCTCCGTCAGGTAAATCATCCCGATCTACGGAGGTAATGACAACATAACGTAATCCCATTTGTGCAATGGTATTTGCTAAATGAGAAGGCTCTTGCGGATCCAGAGGGTCAGGTCGGCCATGTGCGACATCGCAGAAGCTGCAACGACGCGTACATTTATCGCCCATGATCATAAAGGTTGCGGTGCCGTGACTGAAGCATTCTGAGAGATTAGGGCAAGATGCTTCTTCGCAAACTGTAGTTAAATGATTTTCTCTTAACAGCTTTTTTAAGTTTGCTACAGCAGGCGTGGTAGATAAACGGATGCGGATCCATTCAGGTTTACGCGGTGGATTTGTAGTGGGAGCAATTTTAACAGGGATGCGTGCTAATTTTTCTGCACCACGTTGTTTTGTGCCTTTCGGATTTTGTGGCTGCATAAAGCCTTTCCTGTTATTGTCCATTAGCTGTTAGTAAAATGGCTATGGTTCCGTGATCGATTGAGTATATACCCGAAGCATTTCACTTTTAAACACCTAAAAGTGAAACGCTTTGGGTATAACCTAAGTTTACATTTAAAATATTTATTAATTGTAGCCCTACCCCTATGGTATCAATCTTGTCATTCTTTAAGTCTGCTAGCTGAGTTACTCCTAAATTTGCATAACCACAAGGATTAATCTGTGCGTAAGGCGCTAGATTCATATTTACATTGAGTGCTAACCCATGATAACTACGGCCATGGCGTACACGCAGCCCGATAGAAGCAATTTTCTTTTCATCCGTATCCATTTTCACATATACACCAGGAGCTTTACGCTTGGCAAATGCATTGATCTGGTATTGGGCTAGTAAAGCAATGGCGGTATTTTCAAGTTGCGTGACTATATCACGAATAGATAGTTTTTTGCGATATAGGTCAATGAGAGTATAAACAATTAATTGGCCAGGCCCATGATAAGTAACCTGGCCGCCACGATCTGTGTGAATAACCGGAATATCTTGGGGATCGAGTATGTGCTTAGCTTGTCCGTTTTGTCCTTGAGTAAATACAGGGGGATGCTCTAGTAACCAAACTTCATCAATAGACTGTTCACTACGCTGGCTTGTGAACTGTTTCATGCGGTGCCAACAGCTTAAATAATCTTGCTGTCCTAATAAGCGCACAATTACTGTATCTTTTATTGGCATATCCGATATTCCTGGGATTGGTCTTTTTTCGTCACTCGTCGTTAAATTTTCTTCATGAGTTCCGCTAAAGTAGGGTAAGCGGAACTCATGAATTCTCTTCTATCTTGAGAGTGTTGGGCAGGGGACTTCTATCCTGTGTTGGCTTTTTCATCAGATTTTGAGAAGACTTTGTGAAAGCCATAATCTACTGCATCGCTGATACGGCGCCATAAGCTTCCTTTGGGATTATTTTCTAAGGCAATTAGGGGTGCTGATATTAGGGATTGGTTATTTAATATGACATTAACTTGACCATAAGATTGTCCTTTTATTATGGGCGCTTTCATGGGGCTGTTTAATTGCATAGTAGCTTGTAGGCGTTTATATTGGCCTGCTGGCATAGTCACATATAAATCTTTTGCTAACCCTAAGGGCACATGTTTACTAGTTCCTTGCCATACTCTGGCCTGGGTTAATGGGTTGGCTGCGTTATATAATTGTCGTGTTTCATAGAAGCGAAACCCATAAGTTAATAAACGAATAGAGTCATCTGTGCGTACTCTTTCCGTGGGAGCGCCCATTACTACACTAATTAGACGCATACCATTTTTTCGTGCTGATGCGACAAGGCAGTATCCTGCGTCGCTGGTATGGCCAGTTTTTAAACCATCGGCATATTGGAATTGCCATAATAGACGGTTACGGTTAGGTTGGCGTATGCCATTGTAAGTAAACCACTTTTCGGAAAATAGGTGGTAGTCCTCAGGGAAGCTGCTTATATAAGCTTGTGCTAAAGTCGCGAAATCTCGCGGCGTAGAGTAATGGTCAGGGTTAGGTAAACCGGTGCTATCAGTGAAATGGCTGTTTTGCATGCCAAGTAATTTTGCTTGGTCATCCATCATGTCTGTAAATGTTTCTTCTGTGCCTGCGATATATTCAGCCATGGCAACGGTAGCATCGTTGCCGGACTCTACTATAATGCCTTGTACTAAGTCTTTTACAGGTACCTCGTCCCCTACCTTAACAAACATGCGTGAACCTTCCATTTTCCAAGCTTTGGTGCTTATTCTTACCTTATCATCCCAATGTATAGAGCCGGCTTTAATCGCTTTAGAGATAAGGTAGAGAGACATGAGCTTGGTTAAGCTGGCTGGTGGCATACGTATGTCGGCATCTTTTTCAGCCAATACTTTTCCTGTAGTGGCATCTATCAAGATATAACCCTTAGCATCAATATTGGGGGTGCTGGGGGTGAAGATAGGTTGTGGTTGCGTGGCAATAGGAATCACAGGATTGGCAAGTATGGATGAACTCGCTAATGCTGTTATAACAAGCATAATGGCTAAAATGTAAAATGTTGATAGTCGCATGGGTTAGGTACCTTTCCCTGAAATAATGTTTACTATAATAACCTCAGCATAGTGAGCCAATGAAGTTTAACAAAATATTTCATAAGATCGCTAGATTTTTTTACTATGAATAAGTAACATTGCACGCAACGGATATACCTATCAGGATCTCTTACTAGGCAGGCCCTAGGTGAATTTAAAGGATTGTTAGGGCTATCTGTGTCAACTAAGATGACAGTTATGATAGCTGCTGTCCTTAGTATTTTGTTTGGGAAATTAATATAATAAATCTACTCAAGGAGATTGTTTATGTCTTTTTATCGTACCGCCTTAGCTGCTTTTGCAACCATGGTATTAGCAACTCCTGTTCTGGCTGATGATGGCGTTGCTGCAGCACCACAAACTTTAGCTGAAAATAATGCTGTATCTGTGGAGGTTGCGGAAAATAATGCGGCACCGGTGCAAGTTGCTGAGAACAATGCAGCGCCTGTTCAAGTTGCTGAGAACAATGAGGCACCTGTTCAAGTTGCTGAGAACAATGAGGCACCTGTTCAAGTTGCTGAGAGCAATGAGGCACCTGTTCAAGTTGCCGAGAATAATGCAGCGCCTGTTCAGCTTGCTGAGAACAGTGAAGCGCCTATGCAAGTAGCCGACAATTCTATGTCAGGATCAGATCAAACGGCTATGGAGTCTGCTAAGGTAAATGTGAATAAGGCCACAGTAAAAGAGCTAATGAAAGTGAAGGGAATGAGTGCAGCAAAAGCAAGAGCCATGGTTGCTTACCGGAAAAAACACGGTGACTTTAAATCTCTGGACGATATGAAGAATGTAAAGGGATTTAAGAAAATGACAGATGAACAAATGAAGGAAATGCAAGATCAATTAACTGTTGAATAATGCGAAAGTGGGGTTAAAGTAGGTTTATAGAGGATGTTTATACACCTACTAAAGGGGTGCTTCGGCACCCCTTTGATTTTTGGAGTTCTCGTATGTCCATGAAAAAACAGTGTGCCCTTATTACTGGAATTACTGGTATGGTGGGTTCCCATCTGGCAGATTTCTTACTCGCTAATACCAGTTGGGAAATAATTGGTATGTGCCGCTGGCGTAGTCCTTTGGATAACATTAGTCATTTAATTCCCTTGGTAAATCGTAAGGAGCGTCTTCGCTTAATTTATGCTGATTTACGAGATTCTGATTCTATTGATTATGCTATTAGCCAAGCACAGCCTGACTACGTATTTCATTTGGCAGCACAAAGTTTTCCGCAAACAAGTTTTACCAGCCCTCTTGATACTTATGAGACTAACATACAAGGCACATCACGTGTGCTAGAGGCATTAAGAAAATATAAAAAAGAGGCAATTATTCATGTGTGTGCATCTTCTGAAGTTTTTGGGCGTGTGCCGAAAGAAAAATTACCGATTAATGAGGAGTGTACATTTCACCCTGCTTCTCCTTATGCCATTTCTAAGGTGGGCACAGATTTGGTGGGGCGTTTTTATGCAGAAGCTTACCAAATGACTGTGATGACAACGCGCATGTTTACCCATACTGGCCCGAGACGTGGCGATGTATTTGCGGAATCTACCTTTGCTAAACAAATTGCCATGATAGAGAAAGAGGTTATTGCACCAGTGGTAAAGGTAGGAAATTTAAAGTCTTTACGTACTATTGCTGATGTACGAGATGCCGTGCGTGCTTATTATATGCTGTTGACGCATAATCCAGTGGCAGGAGAATATTATAATATAGGTGGGACCTATTCCTGTGAGGTGGGGCAGATTCTTGACTATCTCATTGCTCTTTCCTCAGCTAAGAATAAGATCAAAATAGAGGTTGACCCAGAGCGGTTGCGTCCTATCGATGCTGATTTGCAAGTCCCGGATACGCATAAATTCCAAGAACATACGGGATGGAAGCCAGAAATTAGCTTTGAACAAACCATGCAAGATTTGTTAGATTATTGGCGAGAAAGAGTAGGGCAATCTGCCGCATTTTTGGTAAGATAGCGCATTACAGAGGAAACTACATGTTAGACTTTATTCGCGAAGAAATCCAAAAAACTTCGGCGCTTTTATCTTTAATAAGCCAAGATAATCGTTTATTAGAGACTATCGAATTAGTAGCAAAACAGTGTGCACAGGCTTTACGTCAAGGCAAGAAGATTTTTTTTGTAGGTAATGGTGGGAGTGCGGCTGATTCCCAGCATTTGGCGGCGGAGTTAGTAAGTCGTCTGCGTTATGATCGCCCAGGATTGGCAGCAATTGCTTTAACGACAGATACATCGGCGCTGACTGCGATTGGCAATGATTATGCTTACGAGCAAGTTTTTTCTCGCCAAATTGAAGCCATTGGACAGTCTGGCGATGTCTTGATTGGGATTACTACATCCGGTAAGTCACCTAATATCTTAAAAGCATTGGAAGCAGCTCGTGCTAAAGGTATGGTGGCGATAGGGTTTACTGGCTTGCGCGCGCCTCTTTTAGTTGAGCGTTGCGACATTGTATTAAATGTACCGGCAACAGAAATCCCGAAGATTCAAGAATGCCATATTACTTTCGGGCATGTTATTTGTGCCTTGATAGAAGAGGAAATATATGGCGCTCAATACAATCCAATACGAAAACAATCTGAGACTATAGTGTAACAATTGACATTTCGCACCACAGTATTTTTTGTCAGGAGTTCCCGCTGAAGACGGTGAGCTGATCCTTCGCTAACGCTCAGGATGACGATTTGATAGTTTAATTGCCAAATTGTCATCCTGAGCGTTAGCGAAGGATCAGCTCACCGTCTTCAGCGGGAACTCCTGATTTTTTGTATAAATCGAGGCAAAAATCATTTTTAACGAAGAGTTAACAAAAAAGATGAAGGTGTGAAGTGTCGGTAACAGCTATGCGCGCAATTATTTTAGTTGGTGGCTTAGGAACACGCTTACAATCGGTTGTTCCTGATCTTCCCAAGCCAATGGCACCTATTCGTGGTAAACCTTTTTTAGCTTATTTAGTTGATTATTTAAAGTTACAAGGTATCACCAGTATTCTTTTTCCTGTTCATCATCTACGCGAAAAAATTCAAGACTATTTTCAAGATTCTTACGCAGGATTATCGATTGATTATGTGGTGGAGACAGAACCATTAGGCACAGGGGGTGCCATTGTGAATGCATTAGCTTATCTCCCTGCTCACACCGCGCCTGTATTTGTACTAAATGGTGATACCTTTGTAAAACTCAATTATCGAGCGATGTATGCTCAGGCAGAAAAGCAGCAAGCACCATTTACCATGGCATTACGCTTAGTGCAAGAGTGTAGTCGTTATGGAAAAGCCATTGTCGAGAATGATCGTATTATTGGTTTTAGAGAAAAAGGCGGTGGTGGCCCAGGCTTAATTAATAGTGGGATATATTTAATCAGGCCGCAGGTATTTTCTTCTTTTACTTTACCGAAGCAATTTTCTATTGAGCATGATTTTCTTTTTCCTTATGCAGCTGCTTTGCGGCCATTGGCATTTATTACGCAAGATTACTTCATTGATATCGGCATTCCAGAAGATTATGCACGCGCACAAGCTGAGCTTTGCATAGAAGTGGGAGAGGTAAGTGAGAAATGATACTGAAGGAGTTTCTGCTGAGTACAGAAGGGCAAGCGGCTCTTACATCTATCTAGTCGCTTGTCCTCCTGTACTCAGCAGAAACTCTTGCTGATACATTTCTATCAGCCCATCTTTTAGTGATATACGTGGCTTCCAGCCCAAATTAAATAATTTAGAAGAGTCGAGACATTTACGTGGCGCACCGTCTGGTTTTGATATGTCTAATGTGATTTCGCCCGCGAAGCCAACAACCTGGGCAATTTCACGAGCTAGGTTGGCTATGGTAATTTCTTGCATAGTGCCAACATTAATGATGTCAGGAGAATGATAATGGTGCATCAGAAATACCAAAGCATCGGCAAAATCATCAACGTAAATAAACTCACGTAAGGGTGTCCCTGTTCCCCATAATACTACCTTGGATAATTGCGCAAGCTTTGCCTCATGAAAGCGCTTCATCAGTGCGGGAATAACGTGAGATGCTTCAGGGTTAAAATTATCCCCGACACCGTAGGCATTGGTTGGCATGGGAATAATTACATGCAGTTGATGCTCACGAGCATAGGATTGGCCCATGACAATGCCGTTAATTTTTGCTGCTGCATAAGCAATATTGGTTGGCTCAATGCGGCCATCTAAGAAAGAAGATTCTTGAATAGGCTGGGGCGCATGTTTGGGATAAGTACATGCTGAGCCGGGAAATAATAGTTTTTTTACGCCATATTGATAAGCTGCTTGCATCACATTGCAGTGCATTTGCGTGTTATCATAAATAAATTTAGCGGGATAAGTATTATTAGCATGTATCCCGCCGACAACTGCAGCCAAATGAAAGATGCACTCAGGTCGGTGCTGTGAAAAATAGGCAAATACCTGTATTTGATCGCATAAATCTAATTCTTGGTGTGTAGGGGTGAATAAGGATGTGAATCCTTGATTTTTTAGTAGTCGTACTAGGGCGCTACCAACCATACCCGTGCTGCCAGTGATGAGTATTTTTTCTGTTTTTTTCATATCTTATTCGTTAGTGCCACGTGTAGTGAATTACTAAGCGACATCGTAACTCCTCGATTCGATTTAACAAAATGTTTTATAAAGGTATTTCATAATAATAGCAAGTTAAGGATGCGCCCATGCACGCTCTTAATCTGCCTATAAGCATTGTAATGGTACAATTAATACTCAATACCTGACTTATGATAATTAAAGTCA
>Ga0155554_108_pt2 | contig 37741 bp, 31 predicted proteins | sample RifCSPhighO2_12_FD_107211 | JGI IMG/M metagenome (GOLD analysis project Ga0155554, IMG submission 107211) | Gammaproteobacteria bacterium RIFCSPHIGHO2_12_FULL_41_20 | reverse complement strand
CTGACGCTCAGGATGACAGTGTTAGCGGGAACTGCTACCTATCCGCTTGCCATCCTTTATTCAGCAGGAACTCCTGGATAAGCATGGCTCTATTCTGGCATGATCCTAGAAAAGGACTTATGCATCATGACCCTACATAACCCTATACGTCAGTATTTGACCAGTACTCAATATCACGAATTATATCAACGCTCAATTAAAGACCCTCAAGGATTTTGGGGTGAACAAGCAAAAAAATTTCTAACTTGGTTTAAACCTTGGGATCATGTAGTACAAGGCGACTTTAAGCAGCTAAATGTCAAATGGTTTGCAGGCGGGCAATTGAATGCAGCCTATAATTGTCTAGACCGGCATTTACCGCAACGCAGTGAACAAATCGCTTTAATTTGGGAAGGCGATAATCCTCAAGAATCAAAAACCTTAACTTACCAAGAATTACATCAACAAGTTTGCCAATTCACCCAAGCGTTAAAAAATCACGGCCTCCATAAAGGTGACCGTGTATGCATTTATATGCCCATGATTCCGGAAGCTATAATTGCCATGCTAGCCTGTGCCCGCATGGGTGCAATTCACTCTGTCGTATTTGGTGGCTTTTCTGCGGGCTCGTTAAAAAGTCGTATTCTGGATGCAGACTGCCGTCTTGTTATTACTGCCAATGAAGGGATACGCAGTGGCAAACGTATTCCGCTAAAAGAAAATGTGGATACAGCACTACAACACTGCCCACAAGTAAAAACTGTCATCGTCATACAGCGTACCAAGAACACTATACCCTGGAATAAACAACGTGATGTTTGGTATCACGAAGCCATGGTGCAGGCTACTACAGAAGCGCCAGCAGCAGTGATGCAAGCCACTGATCCTCTATTTATTTTGTATACCTCTGGCTCCACAGGTAATCCTAAAGGCATTTTGCATACTACCGCAGGGTATTTACTTTATGCTGCCATTACCCATAAATATATTTTTGATTATCATGAAGGAGATATTTATTGGTGCACAGCTGATATAGGCTGGATTACTGGTCATTCCTACCTTGTCTATGGTCCCTTATTAAATGGAGCAACCACACTGATATTTGAAGGTGTGCCAAATTATCCTTCTCCAGCACGTTATTGGGAAGTGGTTGATAAACACAAAGTCACTATTTTCTATACCGCTCCTACTGCTATCCGGGCAATACGCCAAGCGGGTGATCACTGGGTAAATACGACTTCGCGAAAAACGCTGCGCCTGCTCGGCACAGTAGGAGAGCCTATCAATCCTGAAGTATGGAAATGGTATTACGAAGTCATTGGCTACCAACGTTGCCCCATTGTTGATACGTGGTGGCAAACAGAAACCGGTGGCGTATTAATCAGCCCCATCCCAGGTGTCACCCCATTAAAACCCGGTTCAGCTGCCTGGCCATTTTTCGGTATTATTCCAGACATTGTCAATGATAAAGGCGAGGCGGTTAAAATGGATACCATGGGAGAACTTATCATCAAGCAACCTTGGCCTGGCATGATGGAAACAGTTTATGGTGATCGTAATCGTTTCATTGATACGTATTTTAAGAAATTTCCTGGATATTACTTAACGGGTGACTTCGCTTATCAAGATACAGAAGGATATTTCTGGATTCGCGGCCGCAGCGATGACGTGATTAAAGTGTCGGGGCATCGTATTGGCACACAAGAAGTAGAAAGTGCTTTACTACAGCACACTAACGTTTCAGAAGCCGCTGTTGTTCCTATACCGCATGCTATAAAAGGGGATTGTATTTATGCGTTTGTTACACTAAAAACTGACGCGACTCCTTCTGAAAAACTCAAACAAGAAATTATCCACACTGTGCGACAACATATAGGGCCTATTGCTACGCCTGAGTATATTCAGTGGGCAGCAGAGTTACCGAAAACCCGTTCCGGAAAAATTATGCGACGTTTATTGCACAAAATAGCCACGAATGATACGGAAAATCTCGGTGATACGTCTACATTAGCTGATCCAACCGTAGTGGAACAGTTGATAAAAGAACGAGAGAAAAATTGAGAGTTAAAAAATAAATCTTTATCTCATCCAACATTAGCATGATAACAATACCTCTAGGATCTCTTTCAACTGTGCTTACGACCTACCGAGTGTGGGTGTGAGTGTTGCTGCAAGGGCGGCATGAAACTCCTTCTGCTTGTTGTTTTTGCTCAACATAAGATAAGTTTTCCAAGCCCACGTGCTGCGCGTCTCCCCATCCATCCTGCGACAGCCACGCTCACCAAAGCCAAATATACTAATAAAATCCTGGCCAAAAACGAAACGAGTATCCGAATCAAGAGGAAGAACCGCCGCGCCATTACCAATACCAGCACCTGTTCGTAACTTGCAACCATTCACCGATAACGGTGCATTGTGATCTACTATGCTATAAAGTCCCTGACATAGCGGTCGCAAATAGCCCGTCGGCAGCAATCTCACTAAATAATCCCAGAGCTTAACACCATAAAATACACGCTGGTTCCAGTTTAATTCATCAAATTTTTGACCATATTTTTGTAATACCGTTTGAAATAATCGAATATCAAACAACAATCCTTTCGTGAATGCGTCAGAGGGTTTAGGCGTCACATAATCATAAAACGCTTGTAGGGCTTGTTTGGTGTCATCATTCATTTTATTCAAATTATTTTCGTCAATCGTCTTATCTCTCTTAATGGCACCTAAAACAGAGTTGAAAAGGTCTAATGCTTTTTCCAAGTTCCATCCATCATATTTAATCATCTTTCCATCCGGAAAAACCTCCTGGACTTGTCTGGCCATTTCTTCTAATCCATTGGGCAATTGTGCAAAATGTCTTTGAAACATGACATCAACATTCTCACCTTCGTCATTCATTAATGCGATTTGCCAAATAGTGCGATTAACCAATTTATATCTTCCATGATGTTGTATCGTGCCACGATACGTCAATAACTCAGGCGTTTGCTGTAATAATGTATCGACGTCATCCCACTCCCCCCGCGCCGCATGATCGAGGGCTTGTTTTAACAAAGGTAGACTACCTTTATCGTATAATAGAGGTTGGAACAGGGCATGGGCAGAACGTGATGTTTGGGAAAGAGCAACCATATCGTCGCCGCTCAGATACTTAGGCAGCTCGTATTGTAAAATGTCAGGGGGTAAGCGATCGAAGGGGTTTGCTCGGGTATCCATTGCACACCTCGTTATCTGTTTTTAAAATCGTCAATACATGAATAACTGTATATTTTAAATCCACTCTTAATGGGGTGCAAGTATTATACACCCCCTATGCCACTACCTCATCTCCTCTGCAAAAACCCGCATAAATACTTGCTGAATCTCTGGCTGATCACGAAAATTATCTAATAAACGTTGTATTTCTTTGTTGAGTTTTTTGCGCAAAAAACCCATATACTTATGTTCACGCATGCCATCCAAGTCAATAAAAAGCGGTCGTTGATATTGATTGATAAAAATATTTGTTATTTTCCAATCTCCATGCGTCATTTTCAATTTCGCCAAATTAACTATTAACAGCAGTAAACTTTTTACGATAGAGAATACATCAATAGATTGCGAGAAAAATACATCCCCACGTACCCCAGGCACCCACTCCATTACCAGATAAGATTTGCCATGCAGTCCTAAACAACGTTGTTCAATATAAGCAACGACCTTAGCAGTAGGAATCCCAAAAAAATATAATTTCTGTGCCATATACCAAGATTTCCGTGCACGCGTCGTTCTTAAAGCTCGGCATAAACGATGTCCCCAATTTTTAATATTATATCGTTTCACCACTAACACGTGACTATCCATAGTCACTTTGACTACAGTAGCGGAACGTCCTGCCTTAAGAATCACCGTATCTGGATGAGAAAAAATGGCCTCAGGATTATGTAAAAATTGGACTAGCGTAGGTGACTGGAAAGACCGCTCCATCATCCCTCGCCAATGTTGATATTTAAACTTAGCAAACTGGCTACAAGAACGAAATATTTTCTTCTTATATCGCTGCCAACGATATCGATGCCAGTAGGCAATGATTTGTTTTAGCTTACCTATCTGATTATCTTTGCTAATCCATCCACGTAAGCGTGTATAATATTGAAATAACTTTTCCTGCTCGTCTTCTAGCGTAATACTAAGCTGCGATAACAATAAGGCTAAGTTTTCTATACTGGCTTTCTTTTCCAACGGTGCCTGCCTCTGCTCAACCTGTGCTCCGTCTAATGTGTATAATACAGGGTTTTCATAATCATCGAATGTTTTCTTATATAAAAAATTTTTTAAATGCAAATCATGCTGAACTATACCTAAAGCATGCTGGGTTGCTAATTCCATCACCAAAGTTTCGATCAATACTGCCCTTTCCATATCATTCACCATAGTGTGCATATACGTGTCCACACTAAACGCATTAACAATACGCTCAAAAATTAACACATAAAAACGTTTATCATCGGAAGTATCAGAAAAATATAATGTGGGCGTAGGAATACTGTTTCTTACTAATGTTTGAATACCAACTACTTCACGTGTAAATTGTTCTAATCCACGCTGACTAAATAATAATTTGGCAACAACTGGTTTATTATTCCATGTGGCAAATACCACGACACGACGCTGCGGAACAATGCGAATTACTTTCTCGCAATATAAAGTAGAGCCATCTGCAAGCAGTACTGTAAATGGCTGATTAGCATCATAGTCTAAACACAGTAAATCTTGTCGTGTTATTTCAGTATGTGGTACCACAAAAATCCTCTTAGATAATCAGGAATTCTCGGTGAATAAAGAATTCCTGGAATGCTGATGCTTACCGTAAAGTTTCTCTCCACGCTGCTGCACTTGCTGCCAAAATGCAGGCTCTAATGCAAACACCTCATGCAAAGGTTGCTGACGATAATACTGGATAAATCGATAAATATCACGTCGCGTCAATCCAATATCTTTAGAGGAAAAATACAACCCTGCTAAATCTTTTATTAACCAGCGCTTCGGCACTTTTTTTCTAATCTGCGCACGATGCAAATCAATCAAATAAAGCTTTACACATTTTGCTATATCAACTGAACCATCTAATAAAAAATGGCAAAGATAAAAATCTCGATGATTTATTCCATGTGCATGCATCACCCGTGCAATGCGTGCTACTTCTTTAAGCAGCGCCTGTTTAAGCGTAAATGTAGGCGGAATTTGCCGCCATGTTTGGCAATACTGTTCTAAACTCCCTTGATGTGCAATTTCTTCAGTAAGCAAAAAAGACTGTAGCCGTGCAGGATTCCACCCACGGCAAGCATATCGCACCACGGTAGGAACTGGAACAGTTAAAGTTTGTAATTTTTGAATGGCTTGATATTCATTGTTTGCACTAACAATAGGTAACCGCAACTGTAATAAATTTTTAATAATTTCTTTCCACCCTACGCCAACGTGTTGCTTAATAAAATAAGCCTTACCTTCCCGCAATATGCGCTGAGTACGTCGTCCCAACTGGGCACGAAAACAATCGCCTTGCGGCTTCATCATTTGCGTAAAAGAAAGATGTTGTATATTCAAGTCACGCTTCCCTAGCTGTTCAATGCATGCTACCGCCCGTTCTGGCATAGAATAAATATCCGCTTCTTGCCCAAACTGTAACCCCTGCTGTCGCCAAACTAATCGCTCCGGTGAGACTAACATTTGCTGTAAGGTTTGGTTAAAGGTATTTTGACAAAAAGGTGAGGGCAATACCCTCCCCGCTCGCGCCTCATTTACATAGTGTGCATACCCGCAACTATCAACTGTTAATACCGGTAATCCTGCAATCATGGCCTCTAACAATACAGTGCCTGTATTCTCATGATAGGCTGGATGTACAAGTAAATCTGCTGCCAATAAAAATCCTGGCACATCATTGCGGCCACCCAAAAATCTTACTAAGTGCGCCACGCCTAATTTTTCTGCCTGCCGTTGAAAAGGGCGTGCATTATCTTGACCTATGATGATAAGCCGTGTTTGTTCACGTAATGCGTGGGGAAGTGCTGCTAAGCTAATAAATACCCGATCTAGCCCTTTGGTAATAAATCCTGAGCCTATGAATAATAAAAGGTGCATTTCCCCCTTGATTCCCCACGCTTCCCGCACAGCTTGACGAGTTTCCAGCGCATTTTTCGGTGCTGCACGATTTCTATCAATACCCGGAGGCAAAGAAGAAAATCGTTGGGCTGGCGTATGGTAACAACGCATGTATTCAGCTTGTTGTTGCGGTGAAATACATAAAATATGGGTATGCTGCTCAACAGAAAATACAGCTGTTTCTAATGCCACCCATTGTCGATAACGCGGCAATAAGCGATATCCTCTTCCATGTTGGGTTTTTGCACGCGTTTGATAACACACATCGGCAGCATAGTAGATATCCAGATTAGGCATCTTATTAAAGCCAATCACCAAATCATATTGGTACTTAGCTAGCTGTTCTGCCACTGCCTTAGCAAATAAACGACAACGCGTATGATTTTGCCAAGCAGAAATAGGAATAATATGGATATGCCAATCCGCTATCGGCTCCCCTTCCCACGCTATTGTATAAACATCAATAGTATGCCCGCGCTGTTGGCAACCCTGCGCAATACGCAAAAAATCCCGCTGTAACCCTCCATAAGGAAAATATTTAAAAAGACAGAAAGCCAGCCGCATAACCTTCTCTAAGTAAAAGATTTCTACTATGATACGTAATAAACCCTATCAAGGACGTAAAAAATGCATCCTGTCAGCCTATTTTTTGTTGCTATATTCGCCATTCTACTCAATTCTTGCGCAACCACAACCCCCCCACCGGCTAATTATTACGATGCCACAGTACAAAGTTGGCAAGGAAGCCCGGTACAAGCCTTATTGCAACACTGGGGAGAGCCTGATAGCAAAACCATTACACCGCAAGGATATATGACTTATAGCTATCAAAAATCCACTTACCATTTATACCCTCCCTCAGCCACTCCAATGTTAGAAACCACCGTCACCGCAAGCGGAAAAAATATACAAGTCCCCACAGCGAATCCAGAGCATAGTGGCTATCAAACATCCACTTGTACTGCCTCTTTTGAAACAAACAATAGAGGCATAATTATTGCTACCCATACTCAAGGTAAACACTGTATTATGGGCACGGAATTCGTGAAGAAAATGGCTAATCCACGACATCCCGTTACCAAACAATTTCTACTGGATGATGATACACAATGAAAAAAATGGTAGGGTCTGTTGATGAGTTAAATTTCGACTGCAAAAAGAGGAGTATCGGCCAAAATATGCAAAAATTTTCGTCAAATATGTTCAATATTCTCCTCAAATTTCTACACATTTTGCCTCGATCCCCTCTTTTTTCGTTACGAAATTTAACTCATCAACAGACCCTAATCACATTAATCTTACTTATTCTTGCCCCAGTCCTTGCCTATGCTCAACTACAAACATCGCTGTCGAATTCCGTCATGCAATTGACTGCGGTTACTAAACAAAAAAAAGATAAAACGCTGCATTACCGCATACAAGTTGCTTACCCTCATATTGCTAGCTCACAGTATGCTAGCTCAGCACAAAAATTTAATACTATGATACAAGAAGATATTCAAAAACGTATTCAAGCATTCTCAGATCAAGTAACTCAACGCCGTGCTGAGCAAACCACACTGCCACATATGCTAGCCAACAATTATTTAATTATTAACTACGAAGCAGATAGCATACACCCGAATAATACCTTTATTGTTAGTGTTCGCTTTAAAACAGAAACGTATTTTTCTGGCATGGCACATCCTACACATGTGCACTCTGTTATTAACTACAATCTCAACACGGGGAAAACGCTAACTTTAAAAGAGATTTTTTTACCTCATGCAAAATACCTTCCCATCATTGCAACCTATTGCGAAAAAGTATTGCAAAAAACTTTACCTAAACAAGCATTTTTTACTGCAGGCGTAGCGCCTACAATAGGAAATTATGACCTCTGGAATCTGCATGCAGATGGATTAGTCATTACCTTCGATGAGTACCAAGTTGCGCCTTATGCATTCGGACCACAAATGGTGACCATTCCCTATAGTGAATTAAAAGGCCTGTTGTCGCCGATGTTGTTGTCCTAGTACACACAGAGTATCAATGGAAACCCCTGCGAGCTTCTGTCATGCCAGCTGTTTTTGGCTGGTATCCAGCATTTTTACCGCTTTCTGGATGCCAGCCCGCACAAAAAACGTACGGCTGGCATGACAATTTTCTTATCTGGAATTCGCGGTGATACGCAGCATCGTCTGCTCAATCCAATCTTTCGCTAAGGCTAGTAGCTCCTCCGGTGTACGGCCTTGGCTCTCTAACAGCGGCCCTATCACTACCTGGATTTTGCCCGGTCTTTTGATGAATTTTCGTCGCGGCCAAAAACACCCTGCATTATGGGCCACCGGAATAACAGGATAACCCGTTGCCACGGCTAATCTTGCGCCCCCTAGCCGATATTTACCTATCTTACCCGGAGCAATTCGTGTCCCCTCAGGAAAAACAATAATCCAACGCCCTTTATCTAAACAGCGTTTGCCTTTTTCTATCACTTGCTGCATAGCCGAAGTCGCATTACTGCGATTAATAGCAATAGGATCTTGAGTTGCTAAGCCCCAACCAAAAAATGGCACCCACAATAACTCTCGTTTTACAATAATCGCAGGATCATGAAATAATAAAGGTAATAAAAAAGTTTCCCAGGTTGACTGATGTTTACAAAGCACAATACCATTGCGATCATGCGGAATATTTTCTAACCCAGTCACTTCATACTCAATATGACACAGTACTTTTAATACCCATAAATGGGCTCTTAAAAACCCTCTGATCGCTTTAGTGCGATAAGATAAGGGAAAAGGCCATAAGCATAGGCAGATAAAACTAAATATAAGGATTGACCCTAGCGAGTAACAAAAAAACAATAGTGAGCGAATAAATAAATTAATCTTGCGCATAAGCAGTAATGCTCTCGACAGCATGTGCCAAATCCTTATACTGTGGGACCCCTTGTAACTCAGCATATCGCTTTACATCACGTTGGCCATTTCCTGTCAACACTAATACTGGCTTACACCCTGCTGCGAATGCAGTTTGCACATCAGAATAAGAATCGCCTACAAAAAGAGTATCCGCCAAACATACTGGATACTTCCTCTGAATCTGCTGGAATAACCCTGGTTTAGGCTTGCGACATAAACAATGCTCCTCTGGGTGATGAGGACAAAAAAAGATTTCTTCGATATAACCGCCTACGGCTGCCAATTCGCTTATCATTTTTTCATGAATGGTATCTAACACTGCCATATCATAATAACCCCGCGCCACACCGGATTGATTCGTTGCAATAATCACACGAAATCCAGTGCGATTTAACTGCGCAATCGCTTCTAAACTGCCAGGAATGGCAATCCACTCATCAGGGGATTTAATATATTGATCCGAGTTATGATTGATCACACCGTCGCGATCAAGAATAATAAATGACATAGAAGAAATCATCCCCACTGACTTTAACCAGCAGGGATGATTGTAGAATGGTAAAGCAGATTATTCAAATCGATAAACTAAGCCAAGGCTGAATTGATCAGAAGTAACCTTGGAAAGACCACTGAATTTACCATAGCTGGTATAGTCGTATTCACCACGGAGATCTAAGTTTTGGGTTAAGCCTGTTTGTAGACCTAAACCTAACTGACCACCTGTATCGTTTGTATTTCTAACACCTGTTGGACTAAAGTGGGTTCTTACCACGCCCGCACGTGCAAACGCCATGACGCGATCACTTAACATTAGGCCTGGAATAACGCTTACACCATAACCATATGTACTCTTTAACCCATTATCATTAAGACTAGCTGTCCCTACCGTACCAAATACTTCACCTGCAAGATAAATATTTTGGCTAACTGTTGTACCATAACCACCAAACACAGAAAATGGCACACCACGAAAGTTATTATTATTATTCGTATTCACATCAACACCAACACTACCACCAACGTAAGGAGCAGCCAAAGCTACACCTGAAGTTACTGCTAAAATAGCACTTGCGATAAGTAATTTTTTAAACATAGAACACTCCAAGAATGTATTATTCATTTTTTCTTCCATCCCAACCTACATCTCATTCGGATAGAACAAATACATAGGCTACAACCTCTTCTATCCACACTTCCGTAAATACAGTGCATACCGTATCAGATAGAAAGAATGCGCATCATAGCTCAAATTGAATATGGCTTCAACAGTAACTTATTGATTGTCTTGTAATAGATCAGATCTAAAAATGAACACGCCTGTTCTCTTTTTATGCTTCATTAATAATAGCTTAATGTGAATGACATATATTAGCTTTTATGATGCACAAACAACTTGGTCAGCCACAGGCAGCTACCATTATCCAAAAACATTTTCGTGGTCAGCGTGCACGAAGACTTTATACACTATATCCTCTTAAACCAGAGCAGCAAACCCACGAAATTGCTTTCTTAATTGGTAATGACCCGGTTATTGAAGGTTTAGAATCTTTTCAGGCTAAGCAAGAACAAATAGCTTTAATTGCCACCTCTGGTATGCGGGCTTTATTACTAGTATGCCAATTAGCCGACAATGCGCAGAAAAGTAGGATACCTAATCCCAAACAAGATATAGAAGGGTATTTTAAAAACTTATTCGCTTGTTACAGCTACGATTACATTCGTACCATTATTTTATTCACTTCTTTTATTAGCCAAACATGGGAAGATAGCAGTACATTTTGTAAAATTAGAAATATATTGGGATTGCTGGGAATTAATCAAGTATATGTATATGCATCGAATATCATATGTAATATGCCAGAAAACTGTCGCTTACAAATATTACAAAACATAGCCTTATTACAGCCTAGATTATCCATTCACACTGATTTATCACTGTCTTTTTTAACACCAGAACGGGTTTATCTAGTGGAAGACCCACAGCCTAGTATGGTTCATCCCTTGTTAAAGCCTACTTAGAGCAGGATTCTAGGGTCTGCCCATTAGAACGAGTATCATATTGCAACAGCCGGCTAATCTCGCCAAAAAAAGCTAACTATCAATACAACAAAAATGGCTGAACTAATCACAGTAAAAATAACATCACGCATCTCGATAAAATAGACAGCTGTCAACGCCACGCGCAGAATTTGCGTCATGACTAAAATTAAGATACCAAATTGAATAATCCCGCGTGGCGATAAATCAAAAAATTGCTGCCAAATACCCAGGGGTGAAGTAAGAGCCATTGGCTCACCATGGAATACTGCATAATTTATAGTATCACCACCGTGTTGGATTAAATAAGTGACTCCACCTATCAAAACCAGAAAAATGGACAAGAACAACCCGGCACGCATGACTTGCCCAATCAGTAATTCTGTTCTTGTCATAGTTATCATCCTCGCGCCTATTCTAGTACTAGGATAATGCTCCAGTCATCCCTTTATATAACATTTGCGCCCCCAATAAACAAATCACCACACTAAAAATAATACGCAAACTGCGACTTTTAATATGAGATAACAGCTTTGCCCCGCCTATGGACCCAATTGCCACACCGAGTACAACTGGAAAAGTAATATTTGGATCCACATACCCACGAAAAAAATATATACCCACACTGACAGATGCGGTAATACCAATAATAAAGTTACTGGTTGTCGTTGCTACTTTATAAGGCAACCGCAATGCTTGATCCATAGCTAATACTTTTAGCGCACCAGAACCAATGCCGAGTAACCCAGAAAATATACCGGCTATCGTCATGATCACTAATGCAGCTGGAACATGTTGCACAGAGTAGGTTCGCATGCCGCTTGTAGTGGGATAGTCTCCGGTTAATTGCAGCCGTACCGCCCAAGGATGTGAGGATACCTGTGTTTGCTGCGCATGTTTACGTCGTACTGTAAGGTAAGCAGATAAAAACAGTATTACCGCAAACACAATAGCAATAAATCTTGTGGAAACAAATGCTACTAACACTGCACCGATAAATGCTCCCACTACTGCTCCGGTTTCCAAAAACATACCTATACGTAAATTTGTATAACCTTCACGCAAATACGCTACAGCAGCACCCGAAGAAGTGGCAATCACTGAGATTAATGCTGCACCCATAGCATAGCGAATATTAATATCAAAAAATAAAACCAATGCCGGTATAATGACAACGCCACCTCCTAATCCAGTGAGTGCACCTAATAAGCCAGCAAGAATAGATACAAGAAATAATAAGCAAGAAAATAATAGAATAGTCATAGTTGTTCCTTCAACCGCCGTTTCGAGAGTGTTTATTGAACTGTGTCAGTACCTATGTAACTCAGGAGCGTACGTCCCTGTACTCGGCGCTTCTTACCTTCCGTGGCCGCGACGTCCTTCGTTTACATAGGTACTGACACAGTTCAATACAGGAGTTCAATAGGGTCTGTTTACAATCAGGAGTTCCCGCTGAAGACGGTGAGCTGATCCTTCGCTAACGCTCAGGATGACAATTTGATAGTTTAATTGCCAAATTGTCATCCTGAGCGTTAGCGAAGGATCAGCTCACCGTCTTCAGCGGGAACTCCTGGTTTACAATTGTATACCCAGACTTGCTATACTAAAAATAATCATTCGGGAATTTAGGGATAAATTTCATGAACTATAAAATCTGTTTGGATGACCATCATCTTCCTTATCTCGAAATAGCCTTGTCGGATTATGTACTTATTTCTAACCCATTGCTCAATAAAGGTATGGCCTTCAGTGATCAGGAAAGACATGACTTTAATCTATTTGGCCTGCTCCCACCGCACGTATCAACTATAGACGAACAACGAGCACGTTCTTATGAGGCGTTTAAAAGCAAAAAGACTGATATTGAAAAATATCTGTACTTGCGTGAACTACAAGACTCTAATGAAACCTTGTTTTATAATTTGGTTTGCCACTACATCGCCGAAACAATGCCTATTGTTTACACACCCACTGTCGGTCTAGGCTGTCAACAGTTAAGCCACATTTATCGACGTCCACGCGGCGTATATATTGCTTACCCTTATCGAGAACACATTGATCGCATACTTGCCCATCATCGCTTTGATAATGTTAAAACCATCGTTGTCTCCGACGGTGAACGCATCCTGGGATTAGGTGATCAAGGCGCTGGCGGCATGGGCATTCCTATTGGCAAATTGGCTTTATATACTGCATGCGCAGGTATTCATCCTTCTGCAACACTGCCTATCCTTTTAGACACAGGTACAGATAATACCGACTTAGTTAAAGATCCATTATATATTGGTTGGCGCCATCCACGTGTACGCGGCAAAAGCTATGATCACTTCATTGATTTATTTGTTACCGCAGTAAAAAAACGCTTCCCGCATGTTTTATTGCAATGGGAAGACTTCGCGCAGCAGAACGCTAATCCCATTTTAGCCCGCTATCATGATCAACTTTGTACTTTTAATGATGATATCCAAGGTACCGCAGCAGTAACTGTTGGCGCATTACTCTCAGCTGTTCAAGCTAGCAAATCTCGCCTTCGTGACCAACGTATTGTGGTTGTCGGTGCTGGATCAGCAGGTTGTGGAATTAGCAGCTTACTGGTTAAAGCTATAATGGAAGATGGCCTATCTGCAGCAGAAGCATGCAAAAACTTTTTTCTTATTGATCGCAATGGATTACTGATCGAGGGAATGAGCAATATACTGTCCTTTCAAAAGTCCTTCGTACAATCTAGAGCTGCTACTACCACTTGGAAACTAAACAATGCCAACAAGATTCTGTTAGAAGACGTGGTCCATAATGCTAAACCCACTATATTAATAGGAGTATGCGGGCAGCCACATATATTTACTCAAGACATTATCGTAGAAATGGCGAAACATACAACAAGACCTATTATTTTCCCCCTTTCCAATCCATCATCACGTTGTGAAGCTATCCCCACAGATTTAATGCATTGGACTAATGAGCAAGCCATCATCGGTACAGGCAGCCCATTTGGGGAGATTGTAAAAAACAAACATCCCTTCCGCGTTGATCAAGTCAATAATAGTTATATTTTCCCCGGGTTGGGGTTAGGACTCGTGGCTGTACAAGCTAAACGCGTTACCGATGAAATGTTTATGGCAGCAGCTAAAGCCTTAGCTAATAACTCTCCTGCCAAAGTAGATCCCGATGCAAATTTATTACCACCTTTAACTAGTATTCGTGATGTATCTCTCGATATCGCGGTAGCGGTCGCAGAGATAGCGCTTGCTTCTGGATTAAGTGATCTCGAAACACCGCCGGTTAGTCTAAGGCAATATATTAAAAAAATGATGTTTGTGCCAGAGTACTTGCCATATAAGAAGCGACAGAAATAGACTTTCTTGTCGCCTTTAAATTTTTTAGCCGCCCTTCTCTTTCTCTACCTCATAATGCACAAAAGACTCATTACGTTGTCGTGTTACCCGGATAAAAGTAGTACGTTTCGACAATTCCTTTAACCGCTGCGCGCCTACATAAGTACAGGTAGAACGTAACCCACCCAAGACATCATGAATAGTTTCTTTCACCGGCCCACGATAAGGTACATCCACTGACCGCCCCTCGCTGGCACGATAATCTGCTACAGAACCATGATGTTTTTCCATTGCTTCCGTTGAACTCATTCCATAAAAACGTTTGAATTTTTTGCCATGCACATCGATCACTTCTCCAGAACACTCATCATGTCCTGCAAACATCCCGCCTAACATGACAAAATCAGCCCCCGCAGAAAACGCCTTAGCTACATCACCCCCAGTCACACAGCCACCATCGGCACACACTTGTCCTCCCAAACCATGCGCTGCATCTGCACATTCAATAATGGCAGACAACTGTGGATAACCAACACCAGTTTTTTCCCGCGTTGTACACACTGAACCAGGACCAATACCAATCTTCACAATGTCCGCTCCAGATAAAATCAATTCTTCTACCATTTCTCCTGTCACCACATTACCTGCCATAATCACCTTATCAGGATAAGTTTCACGTATGTGTTCCAAGCAGGCAACAAAACGCTCTGTATAACCATTCGCCACATCCAAGCAAATAAAAGCAATGGTCGGGACGTGTTTCATGACGTCATGTAATTTTTCGACATCGTGTTCACTAATCCCTAAAGAAAAAAAACACGAAGATAAAACGGCAGAATGTTTTTTGGCAAAGTGAACCCAGTCTTCTGTTTTAATGAATTTATCCATCGCTGTCAGTAAATGATGTTCTGCCAGCACTTCTGCCATCGCAAAAGTACCCGTATGATCCATATTAGCTGCGATCACTGGGATACCTCGCCAAGTAGTTTGCGCATGGCGAAAGCGAAACTCTCTATCTAGTGTTACTTCGGAACGGGAGTGTAAAGTGCTACGCTTAGGCCGGATTAATACATCAGCAAAATCTAATTTAACATCATATTCAATACGCATAAAAAATCCCTCTCTTCCGCAATCGCGCGTAATAAAATCCATCCATCTCATGCATGCCAGGCAAAATCTGTCTCCCCACCACACAAGGCATACCCCATGACACCGCTATTTTTTCTTCATATGCATCACTGTGCAATGCTAGAAATTTTTCTATTAACTGCACATTTTCTTCCAAAAAGATAGCACATGTAGCGTACAAAAAAATCCCTCCTGGTTGCAACAATGGCCACACACTTTCTAACAACCGCCATTGCTGTTGCACCGCCGCGGAAATATCACTTTCTCGCCGCAATAACTTTATATCAGGATGGCGCCGAATCACCCCACTACCTGAACAAGGTGCATCCAATAGGATTCTATCGAATAACAGTCCATCCCACCATGTCGTCACTGCCCCGACATCACCGCAAATACAGTTAGCCTGTAACTGCAAACGGGACAAATTCTCTCGCAACATAGCTATGCGCTGACTATCGTATTCTACTGCTGTCAATGCTATGTCTGGCATAGTCTCTAACATGGCTGCTGTTTTTCCACCTGGAGCAGCACATGCATCTAACACGCGTTGTCCAGAAGCCAACTCCAATAACGTTACAGCTAATTGTGCTGCACCATCTTGCACAGAAACATCTCCGCGCTGAAATCCCGGCAATTGTATCGCTTCCATCGGCTCTGCCATTATAATTCCATATGGCGTTTCGGGAATAGAAAAAGCCACCAAGTCCTGCATAGAAAGCAAGGCTAAATACTGTTCTCGGCTACAATGCTGTTGATTAATCCGTAATGAGAATGGAGGTAGTTGATTATTTGCAGTAAGAATAGACTGCCAATGTTCAGGCCAATCTTGTTTGAGTTTATCAATTAACCATTGTGGATGAGAATAAATGGCTTCTTCACTCCAATCCGGATACAGAGGTTGAGCTCTGAGACTAGGCGAAATCTCGGAACTCAAGCGCCTTTGAAAAGCTCGCAACACGCCGTTTACCACCCCTTTTGCCCATTCTTTTTTAAGTAGAACCAGCACTGCAACCGTCTCGTAAATAGCTGCGTGTGCTGGTACACGCATATCCATTAACTGATATAGGCCTACTAAAATCAGTACCTGAATATCTTGATCTCTGGTCTTAAAAGGTTTTTTCAAGAGTTGGCTGGCAATAGCATTAAGACGCCAAAACCAACGACATATTCCATAACAAAGTGCTCGTAAAAATGCGCGATCGCGCTGATCAGTAAGCGGCCCTATATGCGCTAAACTATCCGTTAACGCATGACCGTTTATCACTTCTTGGATAATATGAACAGCAAGCAAACGTGGGTTTTGCGTATCTTTCAACTATGCAAATCTCCGCCCTACTACTATGTCCGGTCTTGGTGCATGCATAAACTCAGCTACTGATAGCAGTTTACCCCCTGGTACCTGGAGTTGTAACAAACGCAATACACCCAACCCTGTCGCCACATCAATGCCCAAATTCGACGCGTGTAAAACTTGCCCTGGCAATGCAGAAACTGGTTCTGTCGATAATACTTGCGCCTGCCAAATACGCAACATTTGCGCATTTATATATGTAAACACCACTGGCCAAGCATTAAAAGCTCGCACCTTGCGCTCTAACTCCACTGCAGTTGTAGCCCAATCTAATCGTGCTTCTTCTTTATGAATCTTATGTGCATACGTTGCTAATGTTACATCTTGTATAACCGGATGCACTTCTCCACGCACAACAAAATCCAGCGCAGTAACAATAGCAGTTGCACCTAGTACGGCCAAACGATCATGCAATGTTACACTTGTATCCGTTGCATGAATCGGGCATGTTGCCTGATATAAAATGGGCCCTGTATCTAACCCTGCTTCCATTTGCATAATAGAAATACCCGTGACGGTATCTCCTGTTAAAATCGCGCGTTGAATTGGCGCTGCACCACGCCAACGTGGTAACAGTGATGCATGAATATTCACGCATCCCAAACGTGGCGCATGCAATACTGGCAATGGCAGTAACAATCCATAGGCTGCTACCACCATCACATCCGCTTGCAATTCTGCAATCTGTTGCTGATCTTCTGGAGTCTTGAGAGATACAGGTTGATATACTGGCAAGTGCTGTTGTAATGCTAGGGTTTTTATCGGGCTATTCATCAACTTCTGCCCCCGACCCTGAGGTCGATCTGGCTGTGTATAAACAGCAATAACCTGATGAGAGGTTTTTAACAAGGCGGCAAGTGCTGTTGCTGCAAAGGCGGGTGTTCCAGCAAAAATAATTTTTAGCGACTGATTCATTTCATAGCCGGTTGTGATGCTTTTCTATTTTCTTACGGATACGCTCTTGTTTAAGTCGAGATAGATGATCAATAAACAAAATTCCATTTAAATGGTCAACTTCATGCTGAATACATGCTGCCATTAATTTATCAGCATCTAATTCAAATACATTGCCATCGAGATCCAAGGCTCGCAGCCGTACTTTCGCTGCACGCTGTACCTTGTCATATACACCCAATCCATGCCCCACTGAAAGACAACCTTCTTCGTCTTGTTGCGTACCTTCTCGACTGAGAATCTCCGGATTAATGGCACAAATACGTTGATCTCGTGTATTAGATACGTCCATCACAAAGATACGCCAAGTAATACCCACCTGCGTTGCCGCCAAGCCTACTCCGTGTTCCACCTCCATGGTCTCATACATATCAGCAACGATGGCTTTTATTTCATCGTTAATATCAACGACGGGTTTCGCTTTACGCCGCAATAAAGGGTCGGGATATTGCAATACAGAAAGTATAGCCATAACACACTCTCACAATTGAGCGAAGATCTATCTAGTTGATTAAATAGATCCTTCACGGAGTTTACCCTAGAGCGAAGCGAAGGGCTCAGGATGACAGAATTATAGATTTTTTATTTTTGTCGTGTACATAGACTATCATATATGTAAATGGCTATATTTGTGAAGTCTTCAGGAGTTTCTAGGGTCTGCTGTTATCCTACTATGTTTTGGCGGTAAACACGAGCAGCAGCCATTTCATCACCCAGATCTTCTAATAACCGCCCGTATTCCAAACAAGCTTGCGCATTACTTTGTTGTGCTAATCCCTGTGCGTAATAATCACGAGCTTTACCCCATAGCTGACAACGAACATTCAACTTCCCCAAGAGGAATAACAATTCAGGATGCTGTCCATATTGTTTTAACCAAGCCTCTGCATTGGCTAATTGCTTATTGGGATTAGATAAGGAAATCGCCCCATATATTTTCATTAAATCTGGGTTCCATTCTTTCTTTAATTCACGCCTAATTAAATCATCTACTTCTGTAACTGCTTCAGGAAAATGCTGCAACTGCGATAAGTAAGCAACGACAACCGCACCAGAATAACGAATCCATCGTGGAGCTCGCTGCCAATGCTGCCGCAATTCCGCTAATGGCATTTTATTAGCAGAAACAAATAATTGTATATACACTTCTTTTTCCAATTCCATGCTTTGTTCTTTGCTTAGTACTCGGGCTTTACCTAATTGTGGAATTAATAATAACAAAGCCGGCCAATCGGCTAATTGCTGATAAATTTGTCTAAGTAGTCGCAGAATACGCATATTTTTAGGTGCGAGGCGTTGTAAGCGTCGTAATGTTGCTAGTGCTGGCTCAATGTGGTTTTGCTGCAATTGAAATTCGGCTTGGATAATTCCAATCGCTACTTCTGCTTGCGGCATCAACTGTAAGGCTTTTTGTAAATAAGCATCGCGCCGCTCAAAAGCCTTTTGCTCATGTGCCGCTTTAGCTACACCTAGATAATTAGTTAAAGGTTCAATGGACTGTAGCATGCCTTCTAAAAGTAATTTTTCTGCATAAGACCACTGCGCTTCGATCAAGGCCAGCAATCCACGTTGGGTTTTGCTATAAGATCGGGAATGACGACGATTCTGCCACCAATATTTCCAGCGCATCCAAGAAAAGTAAGTTTGATTGATCAAAAAAATAATCAGATAAAAAACAAAAAAAACTAATAGCAAACTCATTACCGCAAACCACAATGGCATTTCCACTGTCCAAGGTGTCATGATTAAAACTACCGCTCCAGGGTGCCGAACAAAAGCAATACCCGCCCATACGGAAAGAATTAAAAATACCAAAATAACCAATAAACGTCGCACGACTGTGCTCCTGTGTTTAGGGTCTGTTTACAATTCAAACCTCGATGCGAAAAAAGAGGGGATCGAGGTTTGAATTGTAAATAGACCCTAGGTTAGGTGTTCCCATTTTGTGCAAAATAAGCTTGAAACGCGGGCAATGCAGACAACGTTAATAATGGAGATTGCAAATGAATAGCCTGCAATGCAGCCAGTTCTGCTAAGGTATTTTTAGTTACCTCCGCGTCTTGCACAAAATACTGACGCACCCACATGTGTGTCTGCTCTAAACTTGCTTGATAAATACTCTCTTCATAATGCAATGCCGCCCACATTGCATTCTCTAGTTGTGCATGTAAATTCTGATATAAATAATGTTGCTGCTCCGGCAGGATAAAAGGCAATGTATTTCCAGGGGTATAATGTACTTTTACCACTTGTTGCAATGACCGCCATGTATTCATCGCTGCAGCACGCCACCATGGCAAAGCCTCTATGCTAGTCACTGCAGGTATAACTTGCGGTGCAGCGGAGGGCACTGCAACCGTAAGCGGTAATATGTCTAGGGCCTTATTAACTCGTAATAACCGTGAATAAACTGCAGAAACATCTACGATGGGTAATTGTTGTAATGCAATTAAATCGGTATTTAATGCCTGCAAAATCGGCGCTAAATTAGCATCGTTGAGTTGCTGAATAGTTTGGCTAGCTGCCTGTAGTAATGTAATAGCCAGAGGAATATTATGCATAAATTGTAACTGATCATGCGCCATCTTCACTAAATACTGCGCCTCAGCAATCTTCCATCCCCCCTGACTATGCTCCGTACGCCATTCTTGGAACTGCTGACCCTGCTGAGCTACAGTCTGGTTCACGTTTTTTAAAGCTTGTTGTACCTCTGCTACGGCGTCCTGTGCTGAGGCAATATCACCCTGTTGTTGTTCCATTTGTTCATGCAAACTCTCAATAGCATTAGTCAAAACAGCATTAATACGCCATGCTTGGTAACCGCTATATCCACTAACCAACACGAGTGCAAGCAAAATACCTGCTAAAAAAAACTTCCCCCACATGGCTGTACCACGTCGCTTAGGGTTACCACGACTGACTGCTTCACGGTTTGGTAAACTCTCTGCAACCATGTTATTTTTTACTGAACTTTCGTCTAACGTATCGGGCATAGCTGTTTCCTTATCATTGCTAATACATCTACTACTGCTGCATGACTAGCATTCTTCGCAACCCATATTGCCTGAAACCCTGCTAATTCAGCAAAAGCACGCATACGTTCACTCACCACCACTAGCGGCAATGACAATAAATCAGGACGGATAGTCTCACCGAGTAATGTAAGTAAATTATTTACCCCTTCTTTTGATGTGCAAACAATCACATCAATTTGCTGTTGTTGTAGCAAGGATTGATAATAGTTTACATTAATTTCAGGAAGAGTGCGCCGATAAGCAATAAGGGAAAGAATATGCGCCCCACGTTTTATTAGCACTTCCATCAATATTTTTCTCCCACCTTCACCACGTACTATGGCTATGTGTTTTCTAGCAACATTTTGAAACTCTGACATAGCCAACAAACCCTCGCTGCTCCATTCTATTTCCGGATAAACGGTAACAGTCAGCTTTTGATCATGCAACGCTTCTGCTGTACCTTTCCCAATAGCCGCTATCTGCAGTTTAGCAGGCAACTGTGGCCAATAAGTGTGAATAGTGGGTACACTAGTTAATACCGCCTGTGGACTGATAAAAATAAGCCAGTCTTGTTGATCTAGAGAAACAATGGCTTGCTGAAAAGCTTGGTCCTGTACAAGAGATTGAATATAAATAGTAGGCAAATATATAGCTTGCCCATGACAAGCTTGAATCTGCTCGCACAGTTTTAATCCTGCGGGTAATGGCCGAGTAACCAAAATACGCAGTGGATTTAAGTCATATTGAGCAGCGCAATTAGCCATACATTATCCTAGAAACTCTCGCAGTATCTCCCGTGCGCCTTGTCGTAACAGCTCATCAGCAACTTCAAGGCCTAATTGCTCCGCCTGATTGAGTGCTGCTTGTCGCTGTACCTGCAGCATTTTGCTTCCATCCAAATTCGCTACCATGCCTCGCAGTATTATTATACCCTGCTGCACAACCGCATAAGCGGCAAGCGGTACACGACAATTGCCATCAAGGTGTCGACATAGCGCTCTCTCTGCAGCGACACATGTTGCCGTCACCACGTGATTCAAGGGCGCTATCAATTGCATAATGTCGTGCCGATCTTGATGGCACTCAATACCAATTGCCCCTTGACCAGCCGCAGGTAACATTTGCTCTGTAGTAAAATACCCTTGTATACGCTGCTCTAAATTCAACCTAGTCAACCCTACCCCTGCGACAACAATGGCATCAAATTCTTCCTTATCTAGCTTAGCAAGACGCGTACCCACATTGCCGCGCAAATCATGCATGACCAAATCAGCACGTAAATGCCGCAACTGACTCTGCCGACGCAAACTTGAGGTACCGACGACGGCATGCAGTGGAAGCGTTTGCCACGAAGCATAGCGATTAGATACCAATGCATCGCGCACTTCTTGGCGCTCACCGATCACCGGTACTACCAGCTCAGGATGAAAAACCATAGGCATGTCCTTCATTGAATGCACAGCCACATCAGCGCGACCCACTAATAAAGCTTCTTCCAGCTCTTTTACAAACAACCCTTTGCCCCCAATTTCACGTAACGAGGTAGCAAGCATTTTATCTGCCCGCGTCGCTATGCCTAATACATGGACTACAAGCTCTGGATAAAGTACAACGAGTTGTTTTCGCACCCATTCTGCCTGCCATAATGCCAATGGGCTTTCACGTGTTGCTATAGTAAGAGATTTCAGCATAATGATGATCTATACCCAGTTAGTTTGTATATAATGTTTATTTATGCCCTGCGGGGGCCCAACGCCTGCGTCACCTCCTCAGGTATTAATAAAAGGACCCATACTGCATGTCTGAAACGCTATTATCACATCCTATTTTGCCTCCAGCAGAAAAATTGCATGAAAAAGAAACTGCTGAAGGTGTTTTTATCGTATATAAATCGCCATTATTTGGTCATCTCCTCACCCACGACCAACAAGTCATCGTATCGGAACAAGATGGGTTTTTCTACCATGAAATGATGGCGCATCCGGCCTTATTCACCCATCCACAACCTAAAAAAGTTGCTATTATTGGCCATGATACGGGTATCGCAACTGAAGTTCTTAAGCATCCAACCGTGCAAACCCTCACCCTCACCACCCCTTCTACAGGCTTTCCAGAATTATGCGCTCGTTATTTTCCCGAGTTCCATGTACAAGATCAACGCATGATTTATCAACCTGGCGATATCGCCACTTGGCCACATAATAACGTGAATGAGTTATTTGATATTATTATCTTGACCCAACCTGCTAACTTTGCTCTTTGTTACCAACGTCTATTACACACTACGGGGTTATTAGTTCTACCATTATCAATAACATGGCCGTATCAAGAGAATTGGCCCGCTATTCAAGACCACATGCAACAAGCAGAATGTAAAGAATGGCAGTTACTACATTTTCCACAACCTAGCCATCCAACTGGCTGGAGATTTGTTATAATTGCAAGTAAAGCAGGCTACTTTAAACGTATACGTGAAAAAGATGTATTCAATCGAAATTTTATTACGTGTTATTATAATTTCGATGTACATAAAGCAGCACTTGCTTTACCCGAATTCATCAAAAAAATATTGTGAAAAAAGAGGTGCCTATGTCAAAACGCCATTTTGTAAAAAACATAGTATCGCATTTATGCGCAGCGCTACCTCATCATCTGCAAGAAGTAAAAAAAGATATAAAAAAAAATGTCCGTAGCATTCTTACCCGTGGATTCTCTAAATTAGATTTAGTACCTCGTGAAGAATTTGACGTGCAAACTAAAGTATTACAACGTACGCGGAAAAAACTGGAGGAAATCGAGACGTTCCTAAAGAAACGTGAGCCACATGAATAACCTATCAGGAGTTCTCGCTAACACTGTCATCCTGAGCGTTAGGCTGTCATCCTGAGCGTTAGCGAAGGATCAGCATCCTTTGTCACAATACAGTCAACAAGGATGCTGATCCTTCGCTAACGCTCAGGATGACAGCCTAACGCTCAGGATGACAGTGTTAGCGAGAACTCCTGATAACCTATAAATATATTAGTAACTTCTACAGAGGCGGCGTAAAATAGTTAGTTTGTATGCGTGTTGGTATATAGAGACTCATGAATTCCTTTAAAAAACAATATGAAGTTACAAAACGCGAACCCCTATATCAAGGTGTTTTTTCGCTGTCGCGTTACCATATCCGTCATGCACTATTTAATGGCGGGTGGAGTGAAGTCATAGCACGAGAGCTTTTAGAGAGAAAAAGTGCCGTAGGCGTACTACCCTACGACCCCATTCTTGATCAAGTTGTACTCATTGAACAATTTCGACCCGGCCCCGTGCCACATAAAGCCAATCCCTGGCTCATCGAAATTGTTGCCGGTGTATATGAAGAAAAGGAAAAACCCGAGCAAGCGGCTGAACGAGAAACCGTAGAAGAAGCAGGCTGTACGATTTTAGACTTACATCCCATTTCTGATTATTTTGTCAGCCCAGGTGGCAGTAATGAACATATTTATCTTTTTTGCGGACGCGTTGACGCTAGTAAAGCTACTGGCATTCATGGCTTAGCGGAAGAACATGAAGACATTCGTGCATTCGCCTTATCAGCTGAAGACGCTTTCGCTATGTGGCAACGAGGAGAAATTAAAACTGGCCCCGCTTCTGTTAGCTTATTATGGTTACAAATACACCGACCAGAATTAAGAAAAAAATGGAAAAACTCATGAGAAAACCCTCCTACACTGCAGAAGCTATTGAAGTTCTCAGCGGTCTCGAACCAGTACGCCGACGCCCGGGTATGTATACGGATACCACTAACCCCAATCATCTTGCCCATGAAGCCATTGATAATAGCGTCGACGAAGCGCTAGAAGGCCATGCTAGCCGCATCCATGTCACCGCTTATAAAGACGGTTCACTTGAAGTCACTGACAATGGTCGTGGCATGCCCGTTGATATACACCCCGAAGAAAAAATGAGTGGCGTAGAACTCATTTTGACGCGATTACACAGTGGCGCAAAGTTTTCACAAAAGCAGTACCGCTTCTCAGGTGGACTACACGGCGTAGGCATCTCTGTTGTTAATGCCTTATCGAAAAAACTCGATGTCACCGTGAAACGAGATGGCAATATTTATCACATTCAATTTGCTGATGGAGAAAGAGTAACTAAACTCACGGTTGTCGGTAAAACCAATAAAAATGAAACTGGTACCAGCATTCGTTTTTGGCCTGATGCAAAATACTTTGACTCTGCACGTTTCGCGATTACCAAGTTATGCTTTGCCCTACGCGCTAAAGCTGTGCTATGTCCAGGTTTGCATGTTTCCTTCTTGGATGAACACACTGGCGAAAAAGAAGAATGGTATTACGAAGCAGGCCTAGAGAATTATTTACTAGAAGCAATAGCCAATGTTGAACATATCCCTGAAGATCCATTTACGGGATCATTTAGTAGTGAAAAAGAAACAGTCGATTGGGCCGCTACTTGGTTACCCGAAGGCGGAGAAATCCCATCAGAAAGTTATGTTAATCTTGTGCCCACACCGTTAGGTGGAACACATGTTTCAGGTTTTCGACATGGCATATCAGAAGCTTTACGTGAGTTTTGCGAGTTTCGTAATTTATTACCACGTGGCATTAAATTAACACCCGATGATAGCTGGGATTGTTGCGCACATATTATCTCTGTAAAACTACAAGAGCCGCAATTTTCCGGACAAACTAAAGAACGTCTCTCCTCACGAGAATGTGCGAGTTTTGTATCTGGCATCGTGAAAGATGCTTTCAGTTTATGGTTAAACCAGCATGTCACACAAGGTGAATTGCTAGCCAGTCTTGCCATTAGTCATGCACAAAAACGCTTAAAAGCCTCACAAGCAGTGGTGCGTAAAAAGATCACTGGCGGACCTGCATTACCCGGGAAACTGGTAGATTGTACGCAACAAGATAACCAACGTAGTGAATTGTTTTTAGTGGAAGGCGACTCCGCTGGTGGTTCAGCGAAACAAGCACGTAATCGCGAGTTTCAAGCCATCATGCCGCTACGCGGAAAAATATTAAACACTTGGGAAATTGATTCTAGCGAAATTTTATCTTCGCAAGAAATCCATGATATCGCCGTAGCAATCGGCGTGGATCCTAACTCCAAAGATTTATCGGGGTTACGCTATGGAAAAATTTGTATCCTTGCTGATGCTGATCATGATGGCAATCATATCGCTACCTTGCTATGTGCCTTATTCGTAAAACACTTTTACACCCTGGCAGAAGCCGGGCATATTTATATTGCCATGCCACCACTCTATCGTTTGGATTACGGGAAAGAAGTGTATTACGCGCTCGATGAAGCAGAAAAACAAGGTGTTCTCGATCACATTATTGCTGAACATAAAAAAGAAAAAGCCCCCAAGGTGAATGTGGTACGCTTTAAAGGACTAGGAGAAATGAATCCCATGCAATTACGTGAAACTACTATGGACCCGGATACGCGCCGTTTAATTCAGCTGACGATCAAGCCAAATGATAATACCAGTGAAATTTTAGATATGTTATTGGCGAAAAAACGCGTGCCGGACAGAAAAGCCTGGTTGGAGAAGAAAGGTAATTTAGCCGAGATTTAGATAGTGTTTATTGAACTGTGTCAGTACCTATGTAAACGAAGGACGTCGCGGCCACGGAAGGTAAGAAGCGCCGAGTACAGGGACGTACGCTCCTGAGTTACATAGGTACTGACACAGTTCAATAAACACTATCTAAATTTAAGGAGATAAACAATCTGAGGTTCCACCGTTATGAGTACAATACAAACACCAGAACAAATGCCATTAGGCGAATACACCGAAAAAGCCTATCTTGATTATTCCATGTACGTCATCTTAGACCGGGCATTGCCACATATTGGCGACGGCTTAAAACCCGTACAACGTCGCATCGTTTACGCCATGTCCGAGTTGGGATTAAAATCCACCGCCAAATTCAAAAAAGCGGCGCGTACAATTGGGGACGTATTAGGTAAATTTCATCCGCATGGCGACATGGCTTGCTACGAAGCGCTGGTGCTCATGGCACAGCCTTTTTCTTATCGCTATCCCCTCATCGAAGGGCAAGGAAATTTTGGTTCAGCCGACGATCCCAAATCATTTGCAGCCATGCGCTACACGGAAGCCAGGCTATCGCCCTATGCAGAAGTGTTATTATCAGAGCTTGAACAAGGCACAGTTGACTGGGGACCTAACTTTGATGGCACTTTACAAGAACCGGCTTTGCTATCCGCACGTTTACCTAATGTACTACTGAATGGCACCACTGGTATCGCAGTAGGCATGGCCACCGATGTACCACCACACAATTTACGTGAAGTAGTTGCGGCACTTATTCACTTACTCGACCACCCCAATGCATCACTGGAAGAGATATTTGCATTCTTACCCGGACCTGACTTCCCTACTGAAGCAGAAATCATTACACCCAAGCATGAACGCTTAGCCACCTACCAAGCTGGCAATGGCTCGATACGTATGCGCGCTGTTTACACCATAGAAGAAGGTGAAATTGTTATTACTGCTTTACCTTATCAAGTATCTGGAGCGAAAATATTAGAACAAATTGCCGAGCAAATGCAGGCAAAAAAATTACCGTGGATATCGGATTTGCGTGATGAATCTGATCATGAAAATCCCTCACGCCTAGTCATTGTTCCACGTTCCAACCGCGTGGATATTGAACCTCTCATGGATCATCTATTTGCAACCACAGAATTAGAACGCAGCTATCGCATCAATCTCAACTTAATTGGCTTAAATGGCCGTCCTCAAGTAAAAAGCCTGCTTAGCATCTTGAAAGAATGGTTAGAATACCGTACCGCCACTGTAAAACGGCGCTTACAATATCGCTTAGAAGCAGTGAATCATCGTCTACATATCTTGGAAGGCTTATTGATTGTTTACTTAAACCTTGATGAAATCATTAAAATCATTCGTCGCGAAGAATATCCTAAAACAGTATTAATAAAACGTTTCAAACTATCTGAAGAACAAGCTGAAGCCATTCTGGAAACCAAGTTACGTCATTTAGCACGTTTAGAAGAAATGCACATTCGTGCTGAACAAGATACGTTAAACAAAGAACGTCTCGGTATTGAACAAACCCTAGGCTCATCCGCAAAATTGAAAAAATTACTTCACCAAGAATTGCAGCAAGATGCAGAAAAATTTGGCGATGCACGCCGCTCACGTTTCGTCGAACGCAAAGAAGCGCAAGCCATGCGTGAAACTGATTTACTTCCTACCGAACTTATCACCGCTATCTTATCCAACAAAGGTTGGATACGCGCCGCCAAAGGACATGATATTGATCCATTAAGCTTAAGTTATAAAGCAGGCGATCAATTTCAAGTAATGGCAAAAGGGCGCAGTAATCAACCTGTATTATTACTCGATTCCACTGGTCGAGCTTATTCTCTACCAGCACATACACTGCCTTCTGCACGTGGCCAAGGCGAACCATTAACCAGTCACTTAAATCCACCTCCCGGTGCTGAATTTGTCGGTATAGTAATGGGTGAAGCAGAACAACAATTAGCAATGGCATCCGATGCTGGTTATGGGTTTATCATGAAACTCGAGGATTTATACGGAAAAAACCGCAGTGGCAAAGCCGTATTATCTGTTCCTAAAGGCGCCAAACCACTGATGCCGCAATACATACAAGATCTAGCAAAAGATTACCTTGCGGTAGTTTCTAATCTCGGACACCTGTTGATTTTTGCTGCTAACTCGTTACCGCTATTAGCCAAAGGCAAAGGTAATAAAATGATACACATTACCAGTAGTAAAGTAGCTACACGTGAAGAATATGTGGCAGGCATTGCCGTGTTACAAGATTCGCAAAATTTACTGGTTCTCAGTGATGGGCGCACATATACATTAAAGCCGAATGATTGGAAACATTTCATTGATGAGCGCGCACACCGTGGACTGAAGCTGCCACGCGGCTGTCGTCGGGTGAATGGGTTAAAAGCTGAATAAAGGATAAGCAGTCATGCCAGCGCAGGCTCATAGACGTCAACTTAAGCACAAATAGCCACGAAATAGCACCTTTTTTCTTCGTCTTCTCAGTAGCTAAAAAACATCACATTTAATGACAAAAATACCGTTATTTTCTTAATCTATTGTTTTTATTAGATAATTTTTATAAAAAATTAATCTTTCTATAAGTGTCACAAAATAAATTGTTAATAATTTAATGATATATTATTTATTGTATTAAATTCGACCACGGTGATTATTATGGCAATGTCACGTTATTCGACACAAAAAGTATCAAGTACAGGGTTGGCTAGTGCAACTGAGTCTGTACAACCATTGATCAAGCGGGGTATTTATCCTAGAGTAGTGACGCTTTTTATTTTTAGTAATAAGGAGAAGCCATGGGATCATTGTGCTGTGCGAGTAGGTCGCAGATATGTCAGTGTTTATCCAGAAACACATGTTAATCCTCCCCAAAGAGCAGACGAAGACAATGTAACAGATTCATCAGATTTTTCCCCTAAATTACTAAATCTGTGGAACGGGATAGTACGGCCTATGTTTTGGTGCGGAGTGGCTTTTGAAAGACAAGAAGTAGAGTGTCAATATCTTGGTTATGAGAGTGTCGATGTTCCTGTTACAGAAGAGCAATATCGTAGAGTTAAGGCATTTACTCGTAGCTTTCAACAAGGCGCTAATGATCGTACAGCCCGTTACTCTATAGTCAAACAATGGGGAACTTCTTGTGCTCATTTTGGACAAAGAGTATTAGAGCATATTACCAAAGGAGAGGATGATGAACGGCATGCTAAACCGACATGGGGAGAGGCTTTTGTTACTTGGCCGAGTTCTATGCATAGGCGGGCAGTAACTATAGCAGCGCGACGGCAACAAGATCCATCACCATCTAGCGATGGGCATGAAACAGAGGCACTAGTGCTTGCTAGAGTAACGACAAAACCTGGTAAATCGAGCTTTACGGAAGGGGTTGCTACATTATTTTCAAGGTCTAGGCAGCCAATTCATGATAGACATTTAGAAATTTTATGTGTGTTAGGATCTACGGCTTAAAATAGAAGAAGAGAATAATTATGTGGAGTTGGTTGCCTAGTCGACAGACAATTAGAGATACTTTGCGTTCTGCGCAGACTCATTTTCCTTCGCATATTCCTGTGCTTAGTGATTTATCTATTATTGATACTGGAAATTTATTAAGAACCATTTGATACGGTAGGAGCACATGCAATCGGGATAGTTGCACAAAAAACAATGGCAAGCCATTTTGATTTTTCTGTTAGTTGTTTTTGTGAGCGATTTTCTACGCGGGCAAGTCGGTATTTATTTGCTAATGCACAACCTGTACTTCTTCCGCCTGAAGACACTGATTCTCTAGGATCTGTTTACAGGCCCTAGGGCCTATTTTTTGGCTCAATGCAGCATCGAGTGGGTCAAAAATAAACAAAAATAGCTCTCAAGATGGCTTTTTTGCTATAATTTATACATCTACACACGATGAGAATAGAGTTATGGCCCTTACCCCGCAAGACATAAAAGACTTGCTAGATCAAGCGGTTAAAACTGGCATGCTCGATGAACGTCTAAGAACAGCTGAATTCACTGAGGCCGATTTCCCTGATAGAAAATACCTATTCGCCGCAGCAGCGAGAGGGCAACAACCACTGGTCCAGCTATTAATACAAAAACGCTTTGATGTTAATCGACAAGACCAAGAGGGCAATACCCCGTTATGTTTTGCTGTAGAAGAAAAGCATTTATCTATAATCCAAGACTTACTTGCCGCAGGTGCGAATGTAAATGCAAGTGATCGAGTAGATGTTGGCCCCCTATTTCGTGCTGCAGCGACAGGGCGCTTAGATATAGTCCAGTACTTGGTAGAACATGGTGCTGACATTTCTCAAACTGTACGTCGTTATCGTAATAACAAAGGCCAGATACCTTTACATGCTGCTGCCCACCAAGGACGCACAGAAGTGGTTGCATATCTTATAAAATGTGGTAGCGCAGTTTCTCAAGAAGATGATTACCATAACACGCCACTACATCTGAGTTGCTCTGCCGGCCATATTACAACTAGTGAATTATTATTGGATAATGGTGCAGATATTCATAAAGAAAATATTGTAGGTGATACACCATTAAAGTTTTGTGTTACACATATTATTCATTTTAATCCTAGCCATTTAGAACTCGCCCAATTATTAATTGACCGAGGTGCTGACCCTAACAACATTATAAAAGAGATTGTGACTACACCAGGTTGCCATCAGTTATTACAGTTATTACTCGACAGCCCACGTACAAATTGCCTTGTAGAAGATAATAATGGCAATACACTATTGCATCTTGCTGCACAAGCTGGCTGCTATGAGTACTCCACCCTGTTAGTAGGCAAAGGCATACACGTTGCGAAATACAATCGAGAAGGACAAACAGCTGCTCACGTAGCTGTTATACACAATTTAGATATATTCTCTACGCTTGAAACCTTAGCGCAACTATTCGCCGCTGGATTTTCTCCTAATCAACCCAACCGTGACGGAGACAGTTTGCTACATATAGCTGTACAGCAAAACAACACATCATTACTTATCGAATATCTGCTTCGTTGTGGAGCGAATTCTCGCTTACCGGATGCCTATGGAGAAACCGCACTACACATAGCCGCTAAGTATGTAAAATATAATTCCGTAGAATTACTTTTGGAGGCAGATACACCTATTGATACTCGGCTCAAACAAATGACAAGCCTACGTGTATTCACACCACAATCTTGCTATTGCTTAGGTCTTATCGCTGAACGTGAAAATAACTATCCACGAGCCTTAGAGAATTATAAGAAGCACAGAGAATCACTACCACGTGCGCTATGTAGAGCTGCGCTACTGATATTAAAAATCCAGCCTGATAACTTACGTCAAGCCACGCATGATCTCGTCACTGCCATAGAGAACATGCGTACGATAGAAGATTTATTATGGTTAGTTGCCATGGTAGAAAAACAACCGAATATCCCCATAGAAATCTCTCGTGATATCTCTTTTGCTGTTTTACAAAAAATCTTGTCTTCGCCCATGACAACAAGCTGGCCACCCAGCAATTTAAAAATAGCACAATTAATTTTGATCCATGCAAGAAGAACGGGCTTCAGCGCAATAGACGCTAAACTAGTATGCGCTTATGCAAATACAGCTCAACAGCAAGCCGTAGCTTATCCTGGTTGTTTTAAAGATATGTTAGAAAACACAACGTTAGAAAAACTATGCGCCTATTATGTTGCAGACCATCCGCAACCCTTGGTGCGTAGCTTGGCATTCTATGAAACCATGGCGCCGCATAACATAGACGCTGCATTAAAAGCCGCCATGTTGATATTACACAACCCACCCACTGCATTTAGCCCTTTACAAGAACAGGAAGTGTTTGCGAAATTAAAAGCACATATGGAAACTGTTTTATCTGATTGTGCAACCTATGAAGATTATGACTTTTTATTACAGCTGGCAGAGTATTTAGAAAAACAATATGGAATAGATCAGATACCTTATACATATAATGCCTTCTTATCGGCATGTTTACTTACTATCGTTGAAGCTATTCCTGCTGATGCTGAACTCACTGCAGCAGCACATTTAGAATATGCCAACTTGTTATTAAGGTTTGAGAAGAAATTACCACTGCATGCTCTTCCCTGGTTAGAAATCGCACTGAGTCATGCCCAACAAGCTAAAGCCCAGCAGCTAGATGCAGAGGCTACCATTGGTTTATTAACTGGTATACTAGAAGAAAGAAAAATAGCAGCAGCAAAAGTAGTGCCACAGTCTATGTTTTCAGCATCGCCTCAGGTGACCACGAGGAGTTGCGAGAAAGACCAACAACGCCGACCGTCCTGAGTACACGGCTATTAACCACCGGATAATCACCAAAAAACACCTGGCAGATATAAACCTCTGCCAGGCGTGTATTTTACAACGCTAAAATAACAAGTATTACTTACCTAGTCGCTTTGTAGACTCATGCGTCTGCGCTACAACAGGTTGTGCATCTTCAGACTTAGAGTAATTTAAAAATAATCCACCATTAACAACGCTACCATCTTTACTTGCATGCCTTTTAACTTCTCTCACTTGGCCCACCGGCTGAGAATGAAATTGCATGTATTTTGCTAATTGCGCGGTTTTACGTGCTCCTTTCGTGCGCTCTAGCTCTGCTTCTACTTTCGTATGCTCTTCGCGATGATCCTGGTTACTATCAATCTTCTCATACTCTCTCATCTGCTTGTCAGCTTCAAGGTCACGCTCTGCCTGTCTCTGCTGATAAACATCTTCTCGCTTTTCCCGCGTTGTCTTATCATGATGAACAGCAGGCTGAGCAGGTTCAAAATCTACCCAGGTACCACGCATTCTTTGTTCAAAAACATTATCTAAAAATGCTTGGTCTGGTCTGCGGATTAATTTTGCAAAGGCCCAAATAGAACCATATTGCTTCACTAAAGCTGCATGGTCACCAAAAAGCAATTTATTTAGATCTAAAGCATAATGATCGAGTCTTTGTTGCATTTGGATTCTATATGAAAGAAGTCGGCTCTCAATACCCATATTAGCCACTTCACTTCGGCGATCCATTTCTTGTTGCAAATGGGCATACCATTCTTTAGCAAGTTCTTCTACTAAAGCACGAACTTTGGGTTCTTCTACTTTAAGACGTGCCACTACCTTGTTTAACGGCTCTTCCAGCTTTTTCTTATAATCCGCATATTGCTCTAGATCGCGATCCAGTGTTGCTAATTCCCTTGATAACAACTCTGCTCTTTCTGTATTCCCATGCAGCTTCGCCAATCGATCAAATTCCGTTTGTATTCTGCTGCGCTCCTTTGTCAACTCTTCTACCATGCGATTCACTTCTTTCAACCTAACCAGTGTATCGTTCTTAACCATCTCTTCAATTAAATTACGCGCATACGCAGCGTCTCGTTCTAGTAACAATACCGGTTGTATATCTTTCAGTAAAGTTTGTGGATCCTGAAGTTTATCATATAGAGGTTTTGCTTTTCTATCCACAAGTGTTCTTTCTGCTAAAGAAATACCCTGCTTTCTAGCTAGCTCAGTAATACGCTTTCTAAAATGAAATTCATTGTTTACACGCAATACTGTCGCACCGGTTTTGTCAGCAGTACTCTCTTCAACCTTCTCTACTGCCCCATGATGCGGTGCTTTATCTTGATTATGATCCACAACTGATTTTCTACCCCACATAATATTAACTCCTTAGTGTTATTTTCTAGAATTAGTACAAACAATTTTTGAACCTATCAAAAAAAAACTACTGAGTAAACATCTTACTTGTGGATAAGTAATCGCCATGAGTTTTAATATTCCATTTTTTATAATTTAGATTTTAATATGATCAAATTCTCCCTCGCCGCTCCTCCATTACCTAGCTAACAGGAGTTTTGTTATTTGCTATTCATTTTATGCAATAGCAACACGCCCTGCGGGGATCCGGCGCCTGCGCCACCCCGTGAGTAACCTCACGGGGACCCCGGCTACCGGCACCACCTCCTCGGGCTTGTATTATGTCTACTGCATAAAATGAATAGCAAATAACAAAACTCCTGTAGCTAAGACTGTCTTAATGCACTCTGCCATTCGCTATCTATACTAAAAAATAAGCCACAAAAAATACCGATAAAGAGGGGTGGTTATATGAGTAAATCAACGCAAGCTAATGTCACCGTGCATACCAATCCTATTTATGGTATCCGACAATACAGAAATCCCCTGTACCACTTATTCCATTCCGCAGAGGGGCTATTTAAGGCAGCGATCGAGTTTTTCGAAAAATCCTCCCATTTAGCTCCCAAAGAAAAACGTGAAAAAAGTGCACGCGCTTTCTACACCGCTGCAGCACTGTATATTCAAGCTCAACGCTATGACGAATTACTGACACGATTAGAAAAGTTAGATGATATAAAAATGAGCTACAGCGACGAAGAGCAAGAAGATAGCGAAGACGAAGCAGACAAAGATGAGGACATGCTGCTGTCTTTCATCGCGCACATCCTCACCCAAATACCTGCTACCGCCGTGTTATCAACAGCGCACCGATTGCTGCTGCTTGAACACGATAAAAAAATCTTAGAAACCCTGGATGAGGCCCAAACATCTGACCACACTAATCAAAATAGAGAAAAAATATTACGCCGCATGTTGGCTCACGCGCAAATGATAGAAAAATCTGCCGATATATCAGAAGAAGAACGTGAAAATATGCGAGAAATGATTACTGTTTGGGCTACGCGTGTTAATAGTGTAACACCCACCAACTCTCATGAATTTCCCGTACAAAAACACGCTTCAAGGAAAAAAGTACAATTTGCAACAGAGAGTGTCTTCGGATTTTTTGATAAAGAAAATACCTCACAACAAGTTAACCATATAGCATGCTTCGCAGAACCAATAGAAATGCCTGTTACTTGGGCTATTAGTAATGCGGTCGCATTATTAGAACAACCACCTATTCATAGTGTCATCATGAAAAAATGCAGTGATCTCATCGACCATGCCACTCAGCATTATAGTGAAACAAAAAACTATACTGCTTTAGTAGAAGCATTAGATTTATTATTAAAAACCATACAAAAAGTCCCCGAGAAAAACAAAAAATATATGCCTTTACTTACTCCTTCATTACTTTATATGATGAAACAACTCCCCGCTGAAGCAACGCTCACCCCCGAGCAACATTTATTTATCGCTGAGCAACTTTTTGCTAATAATGAATTATTACTAGAAAGTGATGAACGGATCAAAAAATGCGATGAGCGCATGAATTTTCCTAATGCTGCTCGTGATATCAATGAAAATCGGTATCTAGAGCGTGCACAAGCTCACTGCCGTGCTGCAGATTCTACTCCTACTGTATCACCCTTGCGCATCACCACACGGTAAATCCATATACATAATAACGCGGTCACAGCCATACTCAGCAAGCCAGCAAAAGGCTGTAATGCTGCCGGCATAATCTTCAGTGCATCAGAACTCTCTTTAATAGCAAAAGGAATGGCCAATATCACGCCCATCAATGAAGCACCGGCCACAATGCCACAACACAACAATAAACCACGATGACGATGGCTATGCACCTTGACTTCTACTTCTGGCTTACCACGATGATACAAATGGTTTAAACGAAACGCCACTAGGTAAGATAACAAGCCGCCGATAATAACCGGTGTAGAACTATCTAAAGGCAAGTAAATTCCTAAGCCCACCGCTAGCACTGGCAACCGCGTGCCGAATTGCTTAAGAATTTCATCAATGACAATACAAATCACGGCAATAATAGCGCCAGTTAAAATCATGCCCCATTCCAGATTATGACTAAATACCCCCTTAGCTACTGCAGCCATCAACCCTGCTTGCGGTGCCGATAACATTTGTGCAGGGTTCATATTAGGACGCGGAAATACTCCACCAATTCCATAAGCGTTATACAATAGCTGCAAAATTGGCGGCACGACAAAGGCAGAAACAATGACGCCTAAAATCAACATCACCTGTTGCTTCCACGGCGTAGACCCAACAATTTGTCCCACCTTTAAATCTTGCATAGTGTCATTAGAAATAGCTAACGCTGCGCCGATAATAGCCGTACTCCCTACTGCCACAATCACCCCAAGCACATCCAAATCTGCGCTTGTATTGGCTTGCATCCCAAATAACACTAAGAACAATAAACATAACACCAACAAAGAAGAAACTAACAACCCAGACACTGGGCTATTAGTAGAACCGATTAACCCAGCAAAATATGCCATCACAGAACAGAATACAAACCCACCGAATAAAACATATAATGTGCTCACGCCAGAAATCAAGTAGCGCAAGTGCGTAGAAATACTTAAATTAGCCGGAATCACAGTAAAAGCAATCACAAAAAATAAAGGTACGAGTAATAAAAGTACTCCCCATAAAACATAATTAATGGGAATATCACGTTCAGTGCGTAATGTTTCTACTTTTTTTCCTAGTTTAATTTCTCGTAGCGATGCCACAGAAGTCATGATGCTATGTACAACTGGCTTAAATAGGGTACATAATGTCCATAACCCACCCACTAACATAGTGCCTACCCCAATGTAACGAATATGGCTGCGCCAAATTGCAACAGCTATATCTGTGGCACTCTCTGTAGAAACAAAGCCATATAGATGGCTTAAAACAGGTACCCCAATCACCCAACCAATAATAACCCCTGTTAACAAACTTAGTGCCACATTCACACCAACGATATAACCTGCGGCAATCAGCGCTGGGGAAAACCCGAAACCAAAACCAAAAATCGTCGTACTGCCTTTTGCCCAGAATTGAAAGCCATCTGCTAGCACTTGTAGCCCAGATTGACAAAATGCAATCAGCCCACCAATTAATCCGCCTTGGGTAAGCGCCTGTAAATCACCTTTTTCACGGTTTTCACTAGCTTTTAATACATTACCAATCGCTACACCTTCTGGGTAACGTAACGTTTTGTCTTGTAATAAAGCGCGTCGCAATGGAATGGTAAATAATACCCCTAACCCACCACCGACTAATCCCACGGCTACCGTCTGCCAATAATGAAACCCATCCCAAACGTGTAAAATAATGAGGGCAGGTAAAATAAATGCAATACCTGCCGTTAGTGATTCTCCAACCGATGCCATAATTTGCACCATGTTGTTTTCTAGAATATTCGAGTTACGAAAAAAACGTAAAATGCCCATAGAAATCACTGCAGCTGGAATAGAAGCAGAAACAGTGTTACCTACTTTTAAGCCCAAAAAAGCATTCGCTGCTGCTAAAATAATCGTCAGGATAATACCTAAAATTAACACT